>Ga0233425_10000380_pt1 | contig 116648 bp, 102 predicted proteins | sample Watercolumn_Towu_2_FD_181712 | JGI IMG/M metagenome (GOLD analysis project Ga0233425, IMG submission 181712) | Freshwater microbial communities from Lake Towuti, South Sulawesi, Indonesia - Watercolumn_Towuti2014_140_MG | ecosystem: Environmental > Aquatic > Freshwater > Lake | place... | reverse complement strand
TTGAGAAAAGAATATTGTTAGGTGTACAAGAAATCAATGAGCAACCCGTGGTACACCGATGGCGCAAATTTGAATCTTTAACAAATTAATTGTCTATATTTTAATGAAACGATATACTAGTATGATGAGATAACCAATTGCTGAGATACTAGAATAGTTATATAAAAAATATAAGTAAGCTTTCCATGCGCTATACCCAAATATTGGGCCTCCAAACAAAAGAAATGGTAGAAGTCTTCTTATTCTATCCAACTTGTGAAATCCATAAAAATATCCAACGTCTAGCTTAGAGCGGAAAAGCAAAACAGGTTCATTAGTAGCAAGATAATTTATTCTATCTTCTAGAGTTGCCAGATACTTTAAATAGCAATGAACGGACACTCCTATGTGATTTTCAACCATTAGAATTGCTAAAAATAAGAATGGCAAAATAATATAAGCTTCGTTAATTTTCCTATAGATTGCAATACCAAAAAATAAGGTTAGTAGGGAGAAAAGAACTGCCAAGATCTTGAGATAATTGTTAATATGATGCAATGCATGTTGATCTATAATCGCATATTCCTTCAAAAGAATATCAATTTTGTCTTTTGCAGAAAGTACCTGAGTTACACAATTATTCTTGGTGTTCATTTTGTTATTAAAATGTTTCTTCAGTCTGAAGGTTCTCTAATTCACAGGCAGTATCGCACCTAACTATTTAAGTATACAGAAATGATTCCACAATCCAAATAATATGCAAAGACTTCAGTAGTTTTCTTTTTACAAACATTCCGAATCTCAAAACGTCAACAACTCAATAAATTCCTCCCTCGAAAATGCCTTGATCACCGCATAGTCTGATTTATGGGCAACTACCAGGTATTTTACTTAAAAAGAAAATTCCTGGGATTTTCGGTACAGAATTTATCTATTAATTTAATCCCTGAGCCAAAGTAATTTGTCAAATATTCAGAATAAGAATCATTGTTAAAGAGGAGCATTGGAAAATCACTTCCAAAAAGTATCCGATTTTCAATCATGCTTTTTCCTACCCACTCTAAAAAAGGTTTATAAAATTCCTTATTTTTCGCAACGATTGAGAAATCTCCGTAGACGGTCTTATTGTTCTTTATCAGCGCAAATACCGTTTCTGTCCATTGTGACAGTTTGCCTGTACTCAGGGTGTCGTCAATTCCGCAGTGTGCAAAGTTGATTTTAAGATCTTTATACCTGGAAAGGACTTCTTCCCATTTATCGGGATTGGTGTTTTTAAGATAATGATCATCGACTACAAATCCACCGTTTAGACAATGGACCGTAATTGGTATGCCCTTCTCCTGGCAAAATTGATAGAGGTAGTTTACTTTGTCGAATTCTGCTCCGGCACGCTCTCTTTTATCCGCTGCAACTTTATCCGGATCAGGCCATGGATCAAACCCCAGAGGCGGGTATAGTTTGATTCCTGCAAAGAAGTGGCTTTTTATATTTTCAATGTTTTCTATGGAAATTCCATGCTTCTTAATGGCGCCTTTTTCGTTGTTTCCGAAACATTTTGTGTATGTTTCAAAAAATGCTTTGTAATTTCCCGTATATCCTCCAAAGTACCGGGCCAGCATTTTGGGGATATTGTTTTTTTCTTTAACATCTTCTTTTTTCGATTCTTTTACTATTTCAGATATCATTTTTATTGTTGGCTTGTCTTTTTCAACGTTTAAAAAATTAATCCATTTTTTCTCTTCTTCCGGAGTAATTTCATTATAAATAACAAGTTTTCCCGTTTGTTTTATATAGGAAGCCTTATTTTTTACAGAACGGGCTAATTTATCTCCAACATCATTTGAAACCGTTCTTACAATGCCTAATTCATAATTTTCCGTATTGATGCCTAAAAAGGGATATATCTCAAATATCCGGAATGGACTTCTTGCCATATAATCTTGTATTCCATTGAACATGTCTACAACCTGTTCCACGACGGGTTTCCTGGGGGGATTGTTGTAATGAATCTCTGTGAGATCATCTTTCTTAAAGCCTTTATATCCGAAGTCCATTAAAAGAGGCGTTAAAATTACTTTATCATATACTTTTCCATCAATAGTGATTTCCATATTTTTTTTCTTCTTTTTTCCCCACGCATCTCTGACTTTTTCCATATTATCAGGGAAACTTTTCATCAATTCTTTAATCTCTTTATCCATTGATAGGAAGTCTTTTTCCATGTATAGAAACATACTGCTCGTATCATTTTCCACCACAGATAAAAGATTCACCATTTTTTTAATAGTGCCTAAAAATCCAGTTTTTTTAGAAATTCGCCACCACATGAATCCAGCTAAAAAAGCTATTATTGCCAAGATGCCGAGGACGGCAATAAATGATTTGACAATGGCAGGAAATATCCGGTCATTAAGGGAAATAATCCTATAACAAGCAACGGTGGCTAGCAGGAAAACTGCGATTTGGAACGTTAGATAAAGGAGAGATTTTAAACGGGGGTTTTGATTTATAATCTGCTTGAAAATAATCTTTATAAATTCGCCGCTAATTATTTTGGAAAAGGTAAGGGCATTATTTTTGAGAAAACGATTTAAGAATGCAAGCAGTCCCGCATGGCTTAGATTAAAGGCGTGGCAATGGATATCGTAAAATGTTTTTTTCTCTGACATTTTTAGATTCTCCTTATAAAGTTAACGAAGTGTATTTAAAATCTCAAAACGTCAACAACTCAATCAATTCCTTCCTTGAAAAGGTCTTGAATACGGCGTCGTCCGATTCGACTACGGAATTCATAAGGGCGGCCTTGGCGGTGATCATGGTGTCTATCTTTTCCTCCAGCGTTCCCCTTGTGATGAGCTTGAAGACCTGGACGCCGCGGGTCTGACCGATGCGGTGGACGCGGTCGGTGGCCTGGTCTTCCCGTGCGGCATTCCACCATCGGTCATAATGGATAACCACCGAGGCTGCGGTCAGGTCAATGCCCAAGCCGCCTGCCATAAGGCTGCCCAGGAATACATTGCAATCCGGGTCGTTCTGGAATCTCTTTACGACCTTGCCGCGATCCACGGTACTCCCTCGTAATGATTCAAATTTTACTCCGATACTTTCCAGCCAATCACCGATCATGTCCAGCATCTCCAGGTATTGAGAAAAGACCACAGCCTTTTCTCCCGATTCCAGCGTTTCTTCCATAATTTCCTTGAAGAGTTCGAATTTGCCTGAAGTAGCTCCTTTCGGTGTTGTTCCGTTGAGTACGAGTTTGGGATGATCGCAGAGCCGTTTTAATTTGGTGAGAAGGGCAAAAATGTGAATGTATTCTACCGGCTGGCTTTCGTCCTTTAACTTCGCAATGAGTTTGCTTCCCCGTTCACTGATGATGTCTTTGTACATGACAATTTGAGCTGATGACAGGGTACAATATCGTTTCTCTTCTGTTTTCGGCGGCAGTTCGGTTAAAACGTCTTTCTTGAGTCGTCTCAGCTTGAAGGGATGGATGATCTTTTTTAATATCTCGCGCTTTTCATTATCCTGAAATTTTGTGATCGGGTTTTCGTATCGTTTCCTGAAATCCTCCATGCTTCCCAGATAGCCCGGCATCAGGAAGTCGAAGATTGACCACAACTCCGTTAGCCTGTTTTCAATAGGAGTTCCCGTCAATGCAAGGCGATGGTGTGCCTTGAGGCATTTGGTTGCTTTACACATCTGTGTCTTGTGGTTCTTGATTTTTTGCGCCTCGTCCAGGACAACATAATTCCACTGAACCTTGCTCAGTGCCTCCGCATCGCGGGAAAGGATGCTATAGGTTGTTAATACGACCGGCGGGATATTACCCGAAAGAACGGTGTTTCGCTCTTTCCCATAGAATCGGGTTAATTTTAATTCGGGGGCGTACGTTTGAAGCTTGGATGCCCAGTGGTCCAGCACTGAGGTTGGACAGATAACTAGGTTGGGCAGATTAGGCTCTGTTTGTAAGGCAGAGAGGATCGCTACCATAGCCTGATGTGTTTTGCCCAGTCCCATCTCATCTGCAAGGATGCCATGGAAACTGTTTGTGTGGAGGAACCAGAGCCAGTCATAGCCAGTCTGTTGGTAGGCGCGCAGTTCTCCCTGGTATGAATTAACAGCCGGCGCTGGCTGCGGCGGTGTGATGCGGTCAAATTTCATCAGGAATTTCCGTGTTTCATCGCATGCGTTTACTTTAACATGCTTGCCGCATTCTGCCCTGGTGCGCAGATACCCCAGTTTTGGCATCTTGAGCCGACCATTCTCAACGATACCACTGCCGCGCTGCCAGAGGTCCAGGATATCTTTGGGGATTTCTATATATGCCATGTCCTTTCTGATGCAGCGGTTTTTATCAATGCACGCCAGAATTTCCTGTAGTGTTATAGTGTGTTTTCCTACTTTATATACGGGGTCAAGCCACAACCAATCATTATCACAGACCTCCACTTGCAGAGAAGAAACATCAGGGGCGGTGTGGACTTCTACAAGCTTTAATCGTTCCGATGGACGAAAGGAAGGTTCTGCAAGTAATTGGTTGAAATCTTTCCTGAGAAAATCAATAGCGTCCTTTTCTTTGTAAACGAGCGGTTTCTCATTGTTAAAATACGGTTTAAACTGTGGTGGAACGGGGGCTACCGGCCGATAGGAATTATTGAGCCATATCCATTCATCATTGATCTTGCAATCGCACAATTTTTCCACAGGAAGATACTGTTCTTTTTTACTGGTGCTATTCAGTTTCAGTGCGGGGGATAATTCAAGGTGTCCCTGGTCGTTTATATCGGCATGGAGATGTGGAACGAAGGGCGTTTTATATATCTTGGTTTGTCTTACCCGTTCTGATAATTCTACATTAGTCCCATAGGTATCTTTTAATTTTTCAAAGATGTACGGGCTTCTTGCGGCTGAGATGTGAAGCACTGATTCATCGCCCATATCAGAGACTAGCTTGAGTTCGAGTTGTGGCCCGCCGTTGAGCAAGTCTGCCTTGAGATTGAAATCGCCAAATGCGGAAAAAATCTCACTTAAGATATGAGTCGGACTGTTGTCAAAGAATGGAAAAGAATCAGGGTCGTCAATATCCTTGAATTTTGGTATTATGAAAGGCAAAGGATTAAGAAACTTTGGTTTTCTCGGCAATAATGGCTTATAGACGTTTTTCTTATTTCGATTTTCAATCCATTGCAAAAGTGTCGCAACGATGTGCTTGCATATCTCCCAATCCGATGCATAGAGGCACGTACAATCCATATCGTATATTTCTTCTTCATCGGCATGAATAGAGACTTCGTAGGGAAATGGTTTGCTGCCTGAAACTGCTGCCGTTAATTCCCCGTCACGATATTTTAAATTAAAGACACGGCCGCTTCTGAAATAGGAGAGTCCGCGGCTAAAGACGCCATTATTTGTAATTGATTTGATATATTCGGCTGTAATGGAACTTAAGGAGGAGGCATACATGAGTTCATTCTCCTGTAAGAGGGAATAGAGATTTCTGTATTTGTAAAAAAATATACAATATATATACCAATTTACCAACAAAAAGTCAACTAATGACCTTAAAAATTTTTGTTTTGAATTTAAAAAGATTTCAAAAGAACTGGTGGAAATGTTAAAAAGGATTTTGTATATTGACAATATATATAAATATTGTTAATAGTATATATTATATTTACAATTATAATTGATAATGTTAATATAATAATACTTGTTTTTAGTATTATGAGAAAAGAAGTGTATAAATCAGGATTTTATAAGCAACAGTATCAGTACAAAAGTTTTAGTCCTTCTTTTATAAATAAGCCATTTGAATGGAAGGATAAAAAAATTAATCTGTTATTGGAAGAGGCTATTCGTTACCTTGGAGAGTTAAACGCATATTCCCTGCTAGTGCCTGACGTTGATTTTTTTATCAGAATGCATGTGGCAAAAGAAGCCACCACCTCCAGTCGTATCGAAGGAACACGCACGAAAATAGATGAAGCTATTTTACCGGAAGAGGAAATTAATCCTGAAAAAAGAGATGATTGGACTGAAGTGCAAAATTACATTCGTGCGATGAATTTCGCAATAGCGGAATTAGAAAAGCTTCCTATTTCCATGCGACTGATAAATGAGACACATGGTATTTTGTTATCCGGGGTAAGGGGTGAGTCAAAATCTCCAGGGGAAATAAGAACAACCCAGAACTGGATTGGAGGTTCGAGTTTACAGGATGCATTTTTTATACCGCCGCATCCCAGTGAGTTACCTGAGTTGTTAACTGATTTTGAAAAATTTTTACATAGCAGGGAGCTTGATATTCCGCATCTTATTAAAATTGCTATGAGCCACTACCAGTTCGAGACAATTCATCCCTTTCAGGACGGCAACGGCAGAACGGGGCGATTGTTGATTACCTTACAACTTGTTGCCCTGGGGATATTAAAAAAACCTACTTTGTATCTTTCGGATTTTTTCGAGCGCAACAAAGGATCTTACTATGACTCTCTTACTATAGTCCGAGCTTCAAATAATATGGAACAGTGGATCAGATTCTTTCTCACTGGTGTTATTACTACTGCAAAAAGTGGTAAAGAGACATTTGAGGCAATAATAAAGTTACGGCAGAAATACGAACAAAGGATTATGTCTTTGGGCAGCCGTACCAAGCATGGGCAGAAATTGTTACTGGTGTTATTTTCTCGTCCAATTATTACAGTTAAACAAGCTACTCAAGAGTTGAATATGACCTTCCCTAGGGTTAACAGGATGATAGAAGATTTTCAAAATTTGGATATTTTGAAAGAAATTACAGGATATTCCCGTAACCGCCTTTTTGCTCTATATGAATATCTTGATTTATTTAAATAGCAGGACTTATGAAAGGCAGCAGTTGTTTTTTAAATAAAAGAAGGTCCGGTCTAACATTTGAAGGTCATGAAATTTGATTTAGATACTGAGAAGATAGATGCCCTTATTCAACTGGCCATCCAGGAGGATATTGGGGACGGAGACATCACTACTGGAAGTCTCATTCCTGATAGCCTGATTGCAGAAGGGCCATTTATTGCAAAGGAAAGCGGCGTTATTGCAGGATTGCCCGTTGTAGAATACTTTTTCTCAAAACTGGACAAAGGTGTTTCTTTGAAACGAGACGTTAAGGACGGGACTTTTGTCAAGAATGGAGAAAACATCGCCTCGATAAAGGGTAGTGCAAAGACTTTGCTTTCGGGTGAGCGGATCGCCTTGAATTTCCTCCAAAGACTTTCCGGGATTGCAACCCTAACAGCGCAATTTGTTGAACGTATAAAACCCTTAAAAACCCATATTATGGATACAAGGAAGACTATTCCCGGCTGGCGATATCTGGAAAAATACGCCGTTACAATGGGCGGCGGTGTTAATCACAGAATGGGGCTTTATGATCAGGTACTCATAAAGGACAATCATCTGGATATTCTAAAAGTAGAGACAGGTTTGAAACCTGTCTCTACTTCTTCTTTCCATAGCAGTATTATTGAAGAGGCTGTGTCTACATTACGACAACAAATAAAAAAGGGTATTTTGGTAGAGGTCGAAACACGAACACTGGAAGAGGTCTCTAGCGCCCTTAAGGCGGGTGTTGATATAATCTTGTTTGATAATATGAACATTGCACAACTCGAAGAAGCAGTAAAAATGGTGAAAAATTGGAAACCTTTCAAAGGAAGGCACAAGCCACTTACTGAGGCATCTGGAAATATTACCATGGAAAACGTACGCCTTGTAGCACAAACAGGGGTCGACAGGATTTCTGTCGGCGCTATTACCCATTCTGCAAAGGCCCTTGATATTTCGCTGGAAATATCAAGGGAATAGGGTTCCCCACTATTTATGTGTCCAATATAAGGTTTACTCAGTAATCTTTTTGCTTTCGTCTTTAACCCAAAGCACGCTTAAAATACTGAAAAAAATGTTTGAATATGAAAGATTTGTAAAATAAAATTAAGTTTTATTGTTTTTGAAATCTATGTTCATTCAAAGAGAAACGAATACGTGATTGGATGAAGAGCGCAAAGGCGGTTGTCGTAATTCCAGCAAGATATGCATCGACCAGGCTGCATGGTAAATTAATCCTGCCAGAAGTCAAGGCTGTTACCGGAAGATATATTATAGAACACGTCTATCAAAATGTACGACAGGCTAAACGAATTCATAAAGTAATTGTTGCCACGGATAATCAGCTTATATACGATATTGTGAAAGAGTTCGGTGGGGAAGCGGCGATGACTTCTCTGTCGCATACCTCAGGGACAGACCGAATCGCAGAGGTGGCATGGCGATTGGATGCGGATATCATCGTGAATGTGCAGGGAGACGAGCCGGAAGTGAATGCTAACATGATAGATCAGGTTGTAGATACGTTGGCAGAGGATGCAGGAGGAGTAATGGCAACTCTTGCAAATACGATAAAAGACACCAAAGAGCTGGCAAATCCACATGTGGTAAAAGTCGTGCTGGATAATTGCGGATATGCGCTCTATTTTTCCCGTTCACCGATTCCTTATGTACGAGACAGTAAAGATCCAATCAATGAACCCGGCATTCCTTTCCTGAAACACCTTGGCATTTATGCCTACCGGAGAGATTTTCTATTGAAATATTCAAAACTCCCCGCTTCGTCTCTGGAAAATGCGGAAAAACTGGAACAGCTCCGGGCGCTCTCCAACGGTTACAAAATAAGGGTAGCGATTACAAATTACACCTCAAGAGGCATTGACACAAGGGAGGATTTGACAGCATTTATGGAAAGATATAAACATGACTAAACATATATTTGTGACAGGCGGTGTAGTTTCATCTCTTGGTAAAGGGCTTAATTCCGCTTCTATTGGGATGCTGCTGGAGAGCAGGGGATTGAAGGTAAGGCTTCAGAAATTTGATCCTTATGTGAACGTTGACCCTGGTACAATGAGCCCTTACGAACACGGGGAGGTATATGTGACCGAGGATGGCGCAGAGACAGACCTTGATCTGGGACACTATGAGCGGTTTACGAATTCCGTATCGAACAGATATTGTAATTTTACCACAGGTTCAATTTATCATTCGGTTATTATGAAGGAACGCAAGGGGGAATATTTAGGAAAGACGGTGCAGGTAATTCCCCATATTACCAATGAAATCATTGAGTGCATACAGAAACTTGACGGGCCGGATACGGACGTGGTTATCTCTGAAATCGGCGGAATTGTAGGTGATATAGAAAACCAGCCTTTTCTCGAAGCGATCAGACAATTCGGTCAAAAGGCGGGGAGGGAAAATGTGCTCTACATTCATTTAACACTCGTTCCCTACCTCAGCGCTGCTGAGGAGATAAAGACAAAACCCACACAGCACAGCGTGGGTATGCTGCGACAGGCCGGTATCCAACCCGATATTATTATTTGCAGGATGGAAAAACACCTGAGTGCGGAGATAAGAGAAAAATTATCTCTTTTTTGTAATGTAGACAAGAATGCAATTATAGAAGAACGTGACGTAAAACCATATCTCTATGAAATACCATTGATTCTGGTTGATCAAGGTTTGGACAAGCTTATTATACAGAAATTAGGGCTAAAAACCAATGGAGATGATATTTCCAAGTGGTTGTCAATATTAGAGATAGTGAAAAATCCTGGGCAGGCAACAGAGATAGCTATTGTTGGAAAATATATATGTCATCAATCGGCGTACGAGTCAATTTATGAATCGCTCATTCATGGCGGGATAGGTAATAATGCAAGGGTGAGGATGCGGAGGGTCGAGTCTGAGGATGTTGAAAAAAATGGAGCCAGGGCATGTCTCGAAGGGGTAAGAGGTATCCTTGTGCCGGGTGGGTTTGGAATGCGCGGTGTTGAAGGAAAGATTGAGGCGATACAATATGCAAGGGAAAACAGGATTCCTTTCTTTGGTATATGCCTCGGATTGCAGTGTGCCGCTATCGAATTTGCGAGGAATGTATGCAATCTGAAGGCTGCGAATAGTACGGAATTTGATGTTAACACCCCCCATCCTGTGATCAGTTTGCTGGAAGAACAGCGCGAGGTGTCTTCTAAGGGTGGGACGATGAGACTTGGGGCACAACCATGCATTCTTCAGGCAGGCACAAAGGCGTTCAAGGCATATGGAAGGCAAAACGCATCAGAGCGGCATCGGCACAGATATGAATTCAATAATACCTATAAAGAGATATTTTTAGCCAGCGGGATGGTATTTAGCGGACTCTCACCGAACGAGCAATTGGTGGAAATCATGGAGCTCAAAGAACACCCCTGGTTTGTGTGTGTGCAGTTTCACCCGGAATTTAAGTCAAAGCCCACCAACCCACATCCGTTATTTAAAGAATTTATACGGGCATCCCTGTCAATCTGATGCGTTTATAGCGGCTTGAAATACTCTGTGGCTGGATGGTTAAATGGCTGTAAGGTTATAGCCATACAACCATTTAGCCATTCACAACTAAAACCTCACTGGTTTGGAAAGATAAACTACAGATAAAGTATTTAAGGGTGAATTCCCAGCGTATTTGCAATCCGGGTAAACTCTTCATTATTATGAAAGGTAATTGTGATTTTCCCCCGCCCGTTCCTTTCCCTGATCATGACCTTTGTCCCAAAAAACCTCCTAAAACGGTCTTCTAAGTCCTCGACATGAGGTGTGGAAGTCTTTGCTGCGGCTGATTTGTGAGGTTTGATCTGCTTTTTTTCCATCGACGAAATCATCTCGATCTGCCTCACGGAAAGACCTTCTTTGATAATTTGATCGCAAAGTTTTATCTGCAATTCCTTCCCTTGAACGGAGAGGATTGCCCGTGCATGTCCCATTGATAATGTTCCACGTGAAACATTATCCTGGATTTCCTGAGGCAAGTCCAGGAGGCGGATATAATTGGTTACAGAACTGCGATCTTTTCCCATAGCCTTTGCGACCTGTTCCTGGGTGAGGGTAAATTTATTAATCAATTCTTTGAACCCTTTTGCCTTTTCAATGGGATTAAGGTCTTCCCTCTGGATATTTTCTATTAATGCAATTTCCAGACTATGCAGTCCATCGATATCCCGAACGATGGCGGGGATTTCTTTCAATCCAAGTTGTTTTGCTGCCCTCCAGCGGCGCTCGCCGGCTATTAACATGTACCCGTGCGTGAGTGGTCTTACGATAATCGGCTGTAAGATGCCGTGTTGTTTTATAGATTCCACAAGTCCATGCATCTCCTCGTCATCAAAGATGTCGCGCGGCTGAGAGTCATTAGGCTGGATATCCTTTGGGTTTAACCTCATAATTACGTCTTGCCCTGCCTCTGCCTCTATCCCAATAACACCGCCAAGCAGGGATTGTAGACCACGACTGAGGTTTTCCTTTTTAGACATGACGAGTGCTCCTTTTATGGTTGGTTTTCAGTTGAATTTCCATGATGGGGATGCTAGTATCTAGCCTGCCTTTTTGTGGTAAAGATGTTTCACGTGAAACATCCTCATGGGTCAGGGTTAGTGTATTCGTTTTTTTTAAAATTGCAAGGTTTTTTTGATGAATAAATGTGTATTTACTATCGCAGTCAATACGTTGAAAGAGGTTACACGACAGGCGATATTTTATTGTATTGTCTTTGGAGGCATATTGTTGATCCTCTCATCCTTTTCCTTTACCCTGTTTGCCTTTGGTGAAGAGGCGAAGATGGTAAGGGAAATGGGGATATCGACCATTACTATTTGCTGCCTCTGTTTAGCATCGATGTGTGCAGCAAATGCCATATCCAGGGAAATAGAGAAAGGTACCATCATGACGTTATTGTCTAAACCCGTAACCAAGAAATCTATTCTTTTGGGTAAGTTTTTTGGAATACTGGGGGTTATTTCCCTGGCATTTATGGTAATGGGTATTTTTATGACTGTTTCCTTGTGTGTAAAAGATTCTCTGGATTATCATACAAGCTTATCGACCTCGTTTGTAAAAGTTGGTTATGCAACCTTTTTTCGGCTGATATTTTCATTTTTGCAAATTGCCATAATGTGCACGATTACAATTGCTGGCTCTATCTATTTGCCCCTCGTATCCAATCTTAGTTGCTGTATGTTTATCTATATCATCGGGAATCTGATGCATTTTTTCCTAAACCAATCTCATGGAAACGAAGGTGCTTTTCCATGGTATGTGACGGTTTTTAATGTATTCTTTCCCAATCTGGAGGGTTTCGGTATTATTGGTATGGGAAATTGGTCTGGAAAGCCGTTTGGTGTGGGTTACATGATGTTGATGGCGTTGTATGCTATTTTATATATTACATTTGTCACAACATTAGCTTGTGAGTTTTTTGATAAAAAAGAATGCACTTGAACAACCGTATCTATTGTATTTGAAAGGATTTACGATTGAAATATGGTGTGATAGGAGATATTCATAGTAATTACGATGCATTAACGGCTGTTGTTGATGAGTTGCGGCGGGAACACGTTGACAAAATGTTATGTGTTGGAGATATCGTTGGGTATGCTGCTGAACCGTCAAAGTGTATTGATTTAGTACGTGAATTAAATTGCACTGTCGTAGCGGGAAACCATGACTATGCCGTAGTAGGAAAATTTCCTATGAACTATTTTCATGCCGATGCGCGAGATGCAGTCGTATGGACGGCGCGGCAACTCTCGAATGAATATTTAGATTTCTTAAAAAACATGACGTTGGTAGAAGAGTTGGATAGTATCACTCTTGTGCATGGGTCATTGAATCATCCCGAATTTTTTGACTATATCAGAACCGCGGTTGATGCGCAACTGAGCTTTGATTTGTTGAAAACACCTATTTGTTTTTATGGTCATACGCATATTCCCTTAGCGATTTATTTGAAAGAAGGAAATATCCATGTAGACAGAGGGCATGTTTTTGATGTAAAAAAAGCGGATAAAGTCCTCATAAATGTTGGTAGTGTAGGGCAATCTCGGGATTGGGACCTCAGGTCTTCCTGCGCAATTTACGATACGGACAATATGACTGTGGAAATCAGGCGTATTAAATATGATATCAACAGCGCTGTAGAAAAGATTTATTCAGCTGGTTTACCCGCAGTAAATGCTTTGCGATTAATGTAGAATACTGATGTCACTTGGGCGAATGTGAGATTGTATTACCCTAACGTAGCGCAAATTTATTTACAGATGTACCAAATAAGCCGCATCTATATGATCCAGCTTCTCAATCTGCCGGAGGCATTCCTGGGGTATTGCCGCATCAACATTTACAATCGTGATGGCGTTGCCTCCGCTTTCTTTCCTGCCAAACGTCATGTGGGCAATGTTTATTTTTTTATTACCCAGAACACACCCGATATTCCCAATTAAACCTGGTTTATCCTTACCAAAGAGGATGAGCATGTGTTCGTCTAGCGCAGCCTCTACTCCATAACCGTTGATATCGACTATCCTCGGCTCATTTTTCCCAAAGACTGTACCTGAAACGGTGGTTTCACCTTCCGGGGTGTTTACTTTGACTGTAACGAGGCTCGTAAAATCGCTAACACCCGTGGTGGTGGTGACATTAATTTTGATACCACGCTCTGCCATGAAATGGGGTGCGCTAACTAAATTAACACCCTCTTCAAGGGCAGGCTTGAGTAACCCGACCATGAGACTATCGGTAACGAGGCTGATATTCTTCTTGGTGATTTCACCCGAATAGACAATATCTACATTTTGTAAGCCCCCCCTTGTGATCTGCATGAGGAGCGATCCCATCTTTTCTGCCAGTATTATATAGGGTTTCAGGATATTGTATTCTTCCTGATTATACGGAGGCAGGTTTACTGCGTTTCTGAAACCTTTTCCCGTGAGGGCATCGGCCATTTGCTCAGCCGCTTCCACGGCAACAGCAAATTGCGCCTCCTCGGTAGAAGCGCCTAAATGAGGAGTTACTATCACCTGTTCTAATTCGAGGAGTTTGTTGCCAACAGGTGGTTCTATATCAAATACGTCTATTGCGGCGCCAGCAACTTGACCATTTTTAATGGCGTTATACAGGTCTTCTTCCGAAATGATTCCGCCTCTGGCGCAATTGATGATACGAACGCCCTTTTTCATAATCGGAAATTCCTTCTGAGTAATGAGGTTTTTTGTCTCACTATTAAAAGGGACGTGAATCGTAATATAATCAGCCTGTGAGAGTAATTCTTTCAGATTCTTTACGACATGGATGCTGTATTGTGATGTAACTTCCGGCGAGATAAAGGGGTCGTACCCGACTACCTTCATCTCTAAAGCCACGGCGCGTTTTGCGACTTGTCTTCCAACCCGCCCCAATCCTATAATACCGAGGGTTTTCCCGGCGATTTGTATACCGGTAAATTTCTTTCTTTCCCATTTTCCTGTTTTCGTCGAGGCACAGGCTTGAGGGACAAAACGTGAGAGAGAAAAGAGCAAAGCCACGCTATGTTCAGCAGTCGAGGTAATATTGCCTTCTGGGGTATTCATGACAACGACGCCTTTTTTGGTAGCGGCCGGGACGTCTACGTTGTCGACTCCAACGCCCGCACGGCAAATGGCCTTTAGCGCTTCAGCTTTTTCTAACAGCGGGGCTGTAATCTTTGTGCCGCTGCGTAATATAATACCCTCGCAATCGTTGATTATATTTTTTAACTCGTCTGCTTTTATACCGGGTTTTTTTAATACTTTGAGTCCAGCTTTTTCCAGTATTTCAATGCATATATCTGGAAGTTCATCGGCAATTAAAACCTGCATGTCATCCTTCCTTGAATAAGAATTATTTTCTAAAAACAAAACTACATAGAATTATTACAAAATGATCATTCTCAATGATAAGCAAACCACGGTTCTATTAGTTATGCTCATACAATGAAACTTAAACAAACATATTAACAATTTTATATTTTAAAATCAATTTTAAACTAAGTGACTTTGCTATACGGATAAATATTTGAGATGTGAAGATTTTTTTGTTAGACTACTTATCGTCTTTTTAAAAACTACATATTTTTAGAATGGAGTATTATCAATGAAAAGTATGCTTCCTGTCTTCTTAATAAGCGTATTTTTACTCTTTGTTATTTTAGGTGTGAAGGATTCAAATGCCCAGGAAAAAGGCGGATCGCAGGATGTCCTGAAGGAGTTGGATGATTTCCAACGATCCCTTTCGAACTGGATGAAGAATTTGGATGCATTGGGTTCTCAGTTTTCAATACTTCAAAAAAATGTAAGTGAGAGCCTAGCCCCTTTGAAAGAGTTTGATAAGGTAGTGAAAGGTATTGAGGAGAAGTTAAATAGTAGTCTGTCGAAGATGGAGTCACTTGAGAAAACTGCGTCTGTTGCCGAGGTCAAGGGGATGCTGGATTCCTTTGGCAAGACCTTTGACGTTTTAAAAAAGTTATTGTCAGATATTACGAAACGGGTTGAGGATCAGGAAGTAAAAACTGCGGTGCTTGAGAAAAGATATCAAGAGGCGCAAAGACCGTTAGAACCGATTAAAAAGGCTATCGAAGATTTGAATAAGTTAGTGACGGATAAATTGGGTGAGCAGGAGAAAAAAATTACTTCTCTTGAAGACAGCATTAAAGCACGCGTAGCTTCTTTAGATAGTACGATGAAAACCTTTGAAGGGCAAACGAAGGCTTTTTCAGATCTGGAAATGAGGATGAAAAAAGTAGAAAAGGCAGGCGGCGTGAGTCCCGGTACAGCAACAGCCGAGGCTCCTCCTGTTGCACAAGTGCGGGTGGCAATGGGAACCGAAACAGTAAAGGTCGCAGAGGGAACAGAGACTGCAACTGTAGCGGAAGTAGCGAAGGAACATGTCCCTACGCCTGAAGAAGAGGGCTTTAAAGAGATGGAGGATGGTTTTTATATACGAAATGTTAATCTCTTTCCCTTCGGATCTTCTTCACAGATAAAAGGGGAGATAAAGAATTTCTCGGATAGAGACAGGAGTATTGCTACTTTTACAATCAAGATATATAATGCCGCTGACATGGTTTTATTTACGCAGGATTTTTCTATCAAGACTTTCAAGAAGGGGGATATCAGGGCGTTCAGCGAAATTATATCAGGATACACACCCCTTGATATTGCAAAGTATGAGATTATGCCGAAGAGGAGATATTAAAATTTGAGTATATACAAAAGATTCATAATTTTGCTTACCGTATATTTTGTTAGCGCTTGTTTGACCGGAAAATTGCTGGCCGAAGAAGAAAAGCGTCCAGCATTAAAAGAGTCAACTGCTACCGCAGAGAAGTATCCCGATATGGTTTTAATACCCGCCGGTGAGTTTACGATGGGTGACAATACTCGCTATAACTGGACTTTTATGCTGGCGTATAATATCTACGATGGGCCGGAGCACGTTGTTTATTTGGATGTCTACTATATTGATAAATATGAAGTGACAAATGAGCAATACAGAAAATTTGTAGAAGATACGGGTTATCGCACACCCCGGTGTTGGAACGATGCCAGGTTTAATCGTCCCAATTATCCAATTGTAGGGATTACCTGGGACGATGCCTCTGCATATGCAAAATGGGTCGGGAAGCGATTGCCTACAGAAGCTGAGTGGGAAAAAGCCGCACGGGGTACGGACAGGCGTTTATGGCCATGGGGAAATAAGTTTGACAAAGAAAAGTGTAACGTATGGGAATCACTAATTAAAGAGACAAAACCCGTAGGGTCTTATGAAAATGGTAAAAGTCCTTATGGGTGCTATGACATGGCAGGGAATGTATGGGAATGGTGCGCTGATTATTATGACCAGAACTACTATTATGCCTCTCCCTCAAAAAATCCTCAAGGTCCGGAAACTGGACAGCAGAGGGTCATTCGGGGAGGTGGCCTTCTTTACTTCGGACATTATGCGCGATGTGCTGCACGGTATCGGGTTCCGCCATATGCACAAAGTCCGCAAATCGGATTTCGCTGCGCCAAGACACCTGAAAAATAATTTACTCCTCAGGGTATTTTCTCAAAATGTACCCTTACCTGGTCGCCTTCTTTTACCAGCGATTCCAAAAATAAGTTTACCTCAAGGGTTGGATATTTTTCTATTAATAGTTCTCTTGCAGTCCTTAAATCTGCGCAAAGGGTTTCGTTTTCAGCTATTTCCGAACCAAAAGAAGCAGAACCTCCGTATCCACCGCAGTCTTTATGGGAAATAATGACGGCTCGATTGATAAGATGAAGTTTTACAGAAAGGGCAAATTTGCTAAAAAGCAGTTCCCGTGTTTCCGGGTTTACAAGGTTATAAATGCCGCCCGGAATGGAAATATGATCGTAATTGTCTTTCAATCCTAACGTATTATTTATAAATTCCTGGTTTGCCAAAGCAAAACGGTAATCAATGCAGGTAATTACTAATGTATCGCAATCCGTCCTGGCAGTTTGCGGGTTTATTTCTGTGGCGATTTGCTGATTATTTACCAACAGGTCAGTCGAAGAGGAATTGTTATAAGTACAACCAGTTGGAATAAGAAAAAACAGGGCAATAACAAAATAAATTGGTTTGAAATTTTTTTTCATGGAAGAGCTTTCAGATTATTGTATCAATTAATTTTCTGTCACGATTTTTGTAAAGTTTATTGATGTTATAAAATTTGTTTAAAATTGTAAATGCGTTTATCCTCATTGTTATAAACCGTTCCATAGTACAAATCTACCCTTAGATGTGGGAATTTTATACCGAATAATCTGCGGGCCTTTTTTAAGTCTTTGCAGATAGTTTTGTATTCGATTTCAGGTTCTGGAAAGCTTTTAGAGCCGCCGTATCCAATAGTACAATCTTGATGTGCAAGGATAACGACTCGCTTTACGTGGTGTAACCTGACAGAAACACCAAACGTATTCATAACTAGGTCTCTCGTTTTAGAATCCATGAGATTGCGGATAGAACCAGGAATAGAGATATAGTCGTAATTTCCTTTCAATCCTATCCTATCATTGATAAATTCCTGCGTAGCGGTAGTAAATCGGAAATCGGTACAAGTAATTACCAGCGCATCACACCATCGCTTTTTTTCATCAAAAAACTTTGAATACTTGGCTTTTGGTGGTTTTTTATCATCCTCTAGTTTGTCTGATGCCAATGAAGCCTTGATTGTAATTGTAATAGTAAAAGTGGTAAAAAATAACAACGCAACTACGACAGTGTGTGATATGTTTAGAATTTTTCTGGCATGTTTCATAAATGTTGATTCGACAAATAAAGTTTAAGTGAATAAATAAGTCAAACTAATCCATAAAAGAGAGCAAATTTTATTCCACAAAATGCAGTTAAGTCTAAGTGCTTAATTTACAGTATGATAATTTAAATAATGAATTTTTGCAAACAGATGAACCGGAAAATAATGGCGTAAAAGAACCGTTTTTGTTTTTACAAGAACAAAGGGTGTATAGCAGTTATTTTGGTTTTGTCGTGTCCGTGCCTTTGGGTTGGTTTAGCATTTCCTGGATTTGCTTAAATGTTTTAGTGTCAACACGAAGCTTTCCTTTTGTATCAGAAACACCGAGTCGCGTAGCCATATCATCAATATCGAGTAAATTTAGATCAAGGCTTGAAATGCTTACATCCGCAAGATTGATGTTGCGTGCGGCTTCCATAGCAACAATAATGTCGCCTCCCATACCTGCAAGCGCTTCTCTTCGGAGTCGCTCTCCTTCCGCTTGTGAATATTTAATTAATAATGTGCCATCTGCTTTCCGTTGTTGTTTGTAAAGATCGCCTTCCGCTTTCTTCTGTACCAGATATTTGTCGGCCTCTGCAAGTATCTCCGTGATTCTTTTTGAAGTTTCGGCATCGAGTACGGTAAGCGACCTTTCCTTGTCACCGGTGATTTTTTGAGCAAGGGCTTCTGTGTCGGCATCTATGGTTTGAGTTATACCTCTTTGTTCGGCGGCCAGCGCCTTTGACTTATTTAAAACGTTGTCAAGTTCCGCCAGTTTAATATTTTTAATTTTTCTTTCAAGCTGCGGGTCAAATCTCATTTCAAGAATGAGGACATCAATAACATCGACATGGCGAGGAGCAAGCCTCTCGATGAGCAGTGTTTTGCACTCTCCAGCCCTCTTTCGTTTTTCTTCCGGGTTATACAAGTCTCGTTCTACCATCTTACCAAGGACACTTCTGGCGATATCGCGTGTTTCGTTTTCAACAATAACTTTATACCGTTCACCCACACCAACATTTTGTCGTAACTTCCACGCCTCATCCTTCTTGATTTGATATTTTATTACCATATCCACAGAGACGTCATAGTCGTCCGCTGTTCTCAAAGCCGCTTCCTTTCGCTCATCATGTCCCATATGTGATGGTTCTTTTGCGAATTCCAGGGTCTGGACGGTGCCGTCATAAAGATCCCATTGATCGATGCCGGAAATTGCCCTGTGCCAGCCGGGACCGTAATCCTTATGTACAATACCCCTGGTTACGCCCCAAATACGTGTCCTTACACCTACTTGGTCAATGCCGACCTTAATTACGAAGAATTTTATACCAACAATAAATAGAGTAATAAACAAGAAAATTCCAATAGGAATGATATATTTGGTTGTAAGTTTTCCTATGTGCATTTTCACCTCTTCTCAAATTGCATTTTTTAATGTATAGAGCGTATTTTTCGGAATTATTTATGGTGATTTATCAGGTCCCGGTTTTAATGGACTGACCAGTGCAGCATCAGGTGGTTCCGGGAACATGTAATCAATCTTTGGTGAATCTTCAATGTACTTAAACCTCTGGATGCTTTGAGGTGTTTCGATACCCTGTCTGACAATGGGTATGCTTCGGATAATGGCCTGTTTTAAACGTTTGGCATATTCGAGTCTGACCATATTCCGTCCCCCATCTCCTTCCAACGCATCGCGTAATGCTTTAATGCCCCCCGCTTCAGCCTTTACTGTTGCAAGAACTGCTTCTGCCTCTTTTGCAAGTCTTTCATATTCAGCGTCGGCTTCGTATCTTTTCTGAATCAAGTAAGCATCGGCATCTTGTTTTTTTGCCTCAGCACTGCCTCGTGCATCCATGATACGTTTATCACATTCACCTCGAAACCTTGCGACTTCTACTTCTAACTTTTTCGTTTCCTCGACGACGACTTTTTTCTGATTTTCTCTGGCTGCTGAAGCTCTCGTTTTTTGTTCCTCGACTTCCTTGTCGGCTAACCTGCGTTCCTGTATCTTCTCGGCATATTCACGATAATAACGATAATCAGAAAGGTTGATAGACGTAACATAAAAACCATGAAGTTCTAACATTTTATTGATTTCTTCCCGTGCTTTTTGTGCCTTTTGATCACGCAGAGAGGCAACCGGGAATTCCCCCAACGTTAATTCTCCATAACAGTAATAACATATGGTGCGTGTGTAATCGTATAACCATTTTTGTTTAAAGATATCACCAACACCTGTATTCTGGATAACCTGGACTGCAAAATCAGGGTTTAATCTGTATTGGATTTGCAAATCTAATACAACATCACCACCATCTATGGATTTCATGATGAGCGGAATTCCTTGTGGGTGCTTTTCATCTATCTCTGCTGCCGTCATTTTTAAGACTTGTTCACGTTTGTCTAATATATATATATCCTGAATGAAAGGATAATAAAGAATGGCGCCAGCCCTGTTGACTAATTTTATGCCACCCGTGAGGTTGTTTACGACCACAGCCACTTCGTCGGCAGCTATTTCTTTCCAGCTTAATTCCCTGCCACCATAGATGCCGCCTCCTATTATTGCTAAGATTATAACAACGACAATGACCTTGCGGTAAACATGAAAATGCCTGACGTTTGGTTTAAAATGTTTGTCCATATAGTACCCTAGTTATTATTTTTACCAAATATATTAAGCATTGATGATAGAATTTAAGTTTTGAATTATAAAAACATGTTTCCCTAAGGTCAATAGAAAATTAAAAAACATGGCGCTATGGCTTTATTTAGTATTTATAAGTGTATTAGTAGCAATAAATTTTATTAAATTCATTATTCATGGTTTTTTATGCTATTTTTACTAGCTTAACTAAATCAAAGGAATAATGCAGCATGATGCAAATTGTAAAAAATATTTCACTACTGAAATATAAATACAATCAATCTCAATCCTTTCTCGGCAGACATGCTATATACATGCTTTGTTCTAAGCATTGGATATGTAAATATTAATGTCCTATTTAGTAACTGAGAATGTGTTAGGAATGGTATTTGTGCATTTTTAGACAAAATATTAGCTGTTTCGCATGTAAGGTGCTAGTGAGCGTATATTGTTGGCTAAAGACTATCGATGTCTAACGGTCTGCTGGAGTGCGTTGTCCTTCTGTGTTTTTAGCCTTTAGAAATTTAAAGGAGGTGTCTAAGAAAACAGGAAAATAAAAATATACTTGACACTTTTTACTTTCGTAAATATAATGTGCCGACCAAGATTTATTGTTTATGCAGTGGTTTTTAAAAGCAAAATAAGCAAAAACATAAAGCATGAGGAGGAGAAAGGAGGCCAGTTACTATAACTAATTTTATAGTAAGTTATGTTTTTATTTTTTGTTATTCTTAATTTTGGGTTGGGGTCCGATTGGTTTTATTTTAAGAAGGGGAGGATAAAATGAAGAATGGTTTGTGGAAGACTTGTATTGGTGGTTTTGCAACTGCCGTCTTCTGCGTTGCGGCTTGCGCCCAGTCGTTCGGGGCAGATGCCAAGTCGATTGAAGAAATGGAAAAGGAGTTGAATGCTTTGAGGGCGTCTGTTTCAAGCCTGACGGAACAGATTGAGACTGTTAAACAGGAAAAGGTTGCGGCGTCTTCGGATACAAAAGAAGATGTAGCGGCATTAAAGAGCGAAGTTACTACTTTAAAAGAAGAAATGAGAACCGCTGCGCAGGCTGAGCAGACCCTTAAGGCTTCTGATATTGAGGGAAATGTTTATTCCGAATTTGCCAAGAAGGTAAAATTAGGCGGACAGATCAGAACCAGGGCTGAGTACGCCAATGGTTTCTATCAAACGCCGTCGAGCAATGCCACATTAGCAGGGGCAACAACTTCTTTAGCGACAGGTGGTGTGGGTGCAAGGGCTGAATCAACAGATGACAATTATGTTATGAACCAGACAAGACTCTGGGCTGATGCTGACGTTAACGAACATTTAAGGGTATTTATTCAGTTGCAGGATTCTAGGGTATTTGGCGCTGAGGGAACTACGGTTGGATTTGCTAACGCCGGCGTCGAAAATAGTATCCTTGATATTCATCAGGGCTATTTTGACGTAAAGAAGCTTTTTGATCTTCCATTAACGGTAAGGGTTGGTCGTCAGGAAATCATATGGGGTGACCATAGGGTGATTGGTAACTTTGTGTGGTCGAACTATGGTCGTGTATTTGACGGCGGTAGGTTCCTTTGGGATACTGATAGTATTCATGCTGAAGTAATTGCCACTACGGTTGACGAAGACGGCTACTTTGGTGTTGATGGCAGCAACAACTCAGATGAAAGTATGTATGCAGCACAGTTGGCGTTTAAAAAGCTCGTCCCTGGCGCATTGTTAGAACTGATGTATATTCAGAAGAATGACCAGGATGCCTCTGCAGGAAATGCAACACTGGCTGCAACGGGAAACTCACGTGTAGGCGATGATGGGCTTCCCAGTAATAGACCAGGTGTTGTGATTCATGATATTGGCGCAAGGATCGATGGTAAGTTGCCAAACCTGGATGCCATAGATTATACATTAGAAGCGCATGGTCAGTTTGGTGATTACGGTAGTCAGAATCAAAGGGCATGGGCATTTGCAGGCAGGACAGGCTATACGTGCAAAGAGGTTGCCTGGAAGCCGCGCTTTGGTGTTGAATATGATTTTGCATCAGGTGATGATGACACAACAGATAATGATCACGAGACCTTTGATAACCTGTATCCTACAAACCACTGGCAGGGTAACTACGGTTTTATCGATTTACTCTCATGGCAGAACGTTCATGACTTCAGGGGTAACATAAAGGTTTCACCTACCAGCAAGATGACGGTGCAGGTTGACTATCATTATTATCTGTTAGATGAGGAAGAAGACGGTTGGTATCTGGCAAATGCTTCTCTTGCTACTGCACGTCCAGCCGGCGGTTTTACATCTAATGATGACAATCTGGCGCAGGAAGTTGATTTGACGGTAAGCTATGATCTCTATAAGAATGTAAAGATCCTTGCCGGATATTCCTGGTTTGGTGCTGAAGACTGGATCGAGGATAACGTCGGTGATATTGACACCAGTTGGGGCTATTTACAAACCACAGTTACATTCTAATAGTTTAGTGGTTGTTTTGTCGAGATTTGTAAATGGGTGTTGCTTAATGCAACACCCATTTTTTTTGGTAGGTAAAGATGGAAATCAAGCTAGAAATATGTTAAATATTTGATATAATTCAGGCGTGAATAATTCGACAAAGACCCACTGTTTACTATTAGTTGGTAATTTAAAATAAGGTGCTTTTGCGTGAAGACAAAGGAAATTCGAGAAATAATAATGAAGGAACTTCCTTCTATCCTTGAGCAGGACAAGGAGATTCAAGATCTTATTTTGCGTCTTTCGAAGGAACACTTTGCAGAGAAAGAAAAAACAGAAGATCGTTTTGATAAGATACTCAGGGAAATTGCCGCTGATCGTGAAGCACAAATAAAGAAATGGGAGGAACAGGACAAAAAATGGGCTGAACAAGCAAGGCAGTGGGATGAAAACAATAAACGCTTGGCTGAGAATGTCAAACGGTGGGAAGAAAACGATAAACGCTGGGCTGAGAATGTCAAGCGTTGGGATGAAAATGACAAGCGCTGGGCTGAAGATGAGAAGAAGTGGCAGGAAAATCAGCAGGTCATCCGGGACATTTTGGAATCAATTAAGGTTTTAAATAGGAAGCATGAACAGTCTATTGGCGCGCTCGGCGCACGCTGGGGATTGAGATCGGAGCAATCGTTCCGCAATGCCCTGAAAGGAATATTAGGTGAAGTTACAGAATTGGAAGTAATAAATGTGGTTGAGTATGATGAGGAAGGAGCGGTTTTTGGGCGTCCGGATCAAATTGAACTGGACTTAATTATCAAAAATGGGCTTTTTATAATATGTGAAATAAAGTCATCTATGAGCAAGGCAGACATGCATATATTTCACAAAAAAGCAGAATTCTATCAGAAGAAGCATAATAGAAAAGCGCAACGTTTAATGGTAATCTCACCGATGATTGACAAGAAGGCATTGGAGTTGGCGAGGGATTTAGGAATTCAGACTTACAGTTATGTCGAGGATATAGAACCCAATGCCTTTTCTGTGTGATCAAATGCCCTTTATTCATATCTCTGGAACTTTTGTACTTCAAGTGGTCATTTAGCTTTTGGCAAAAATGGAAATTTTGAACCGCTATTATCCCGCCTTTGAGGAATTTAAACAGCTAGCTACAAAAGGTAATATTGTCCCTGTTTACCGTCAGTTATTTGCTGATACGCTTACACCTGTTTCGGCGTTTCAAAAAGTTTCTGATGTAGAACACGCTTTCTTGCTTGAAAGTGCAGCGGGTGGAGAAAAGATTTCCAGGTATTCAATTCTTGGCATTGACCCTTTTATCAAGTTTACCTCTTTTGGCCATCGTATTGAAGTAAAACGGGGATCTGCCAAAACAGAAGTACTCCATGCTAAAGACCCTTTGGAAATATTGAACAAGGAGATGAGTGCATTTGCTCCCGTACCGGTGAATGGATTGCCTAAATTTTTCTGTTGTGTAGTCGGGTATATTGGGTATGACACGATACGGCACTATGAACGGCTGCCTAATATTCCAAAAGATGATTTGCTGCTTCCGGATATCCAGATGATGTTTTATGACACGGTGATTATATTCGACCATCTGACAAAAACTATGAAAGTTGTTTTTGCCGCACAGATCGGTAAGGACAGCCTGGAAAATGTATACGCTGAGGCAATTCATACAATTGATCGAATTATTGAAAAACTACGCACGCCTGTAATGTCTTTGAGCGACGATATCACGTCAAACGGAGAAGTCGATATCCCTTTTTCATCAAACTTCCAAAAGGCTGATTTCCTTAAGGCCGTAGATAGCTGTAAAGAATATATTCGTGCGGGGGATATATTCCAGGTGGTAATTTCCCAGCGGTTAAAGACGCGAACGCAGGCTGACCCATTTAACATTTATCGTATCTTGCGAGTTATTAATCCTTCCCCATATATGTTTTATCTAAAAATGGGAAATCTGAAGCTCATAGGGTCTTCTCCAGAGGTTATGGTGAAGGTCGATGGGAAAAAGATCATTGTGCGGCCAATTGCCGGTACGCGGAGAAGAGGACGGGACGATTCTGAAGATGCGCTGTTTGAGCAAGAATTGATTGCCGATCCAAAAGAGCGTGCTGAGCATATTATGCTCTTGGATTTGGGAAGGAATGACGTGGGAAGGGTGTCACGCTATGGGAGTGTGCATATTGATGAAAAAATGGTGATTGAAAAGTACTCACACGTGATGCATATAACCTCCAGTGTTTGCGGTGAATTACAAGAGAGTAAAACTGCTTTTGATTCATTGAAGGCATGCCTGCCCGCAGGAACTCTATCCGGAGCCCCTAAAATAAGGGCAATGGAGATTATTGATGAAATTGAAACGACCAAGCGGGGGCCTTATGGGGGAGCCGTTGGGTATTTCGACTTTTTTGGAAATATGAATACGTGTATTACTATCAGGACGATTGTATTATATGGTAATGACGCTTATATTCAAGCCGGCGCTGGGATTGTTGCCGATTCCGTTCCTGAACGGGAATATGAAGAAACCCTGAATAAGGCCAAAGGATTACTGAAAGCGATAGAACTAGCGGAAAAATTGCGTGTAGAGGACGATAAATAAAATGAGTATTGCGAGAATTTTACAGATTATAGGGATTATTCTTGTATTAGATGCCCTTTACTTTGGTATTGCAAAAGATTCCATGAAAATGGAGATCCTTCTTATGTTTATCGGCGGCATGGTTTTTTATGCAGGGCGCTTTTTCGAGAGCAGACGGAAGTGATTTATAGCGAGGCAATTTTAGGATACAAACTAACCGCTATGTTTTTCCTCAATAATCTCTGCCGTGAAGGTGTAAATTTCCACATCGCCATATTTCCACGAGTCGCTCGATAACCCAGCCTTACCTGAACAGCAGTGTGACAAAAATTCCTCCTTGCTCCACCCGGTTTCAGTGGCAACCTGCGGCAGGAAACATCCTATTTGAGAACCGCTTTTTATAAATATTCCATGTTTGCCAAGTTCAAAATCAAGCGGATTTTGAATTAGTTGCAAGGGTGATAATACGGATATCTCAATTTCGAGGTGGTTCAATTCTGAGGGTTTAATGCGATTGGATTCGAATCGAGGGTCTTCCGTTGCCGAGGAAACGGCCATCTCTGATACTAATTGGTAAAGGGGTATGTCGGAAACGAAACGACCGATACAGCCGCGAAGGTTCCCGTGTGTTTTCAAAGTGACAAAAGCGCCTTGCCGTTCTTGAAGGCCTGGATGATTACAGGCAATGTGTGAGATTGGCAGCCTTTTTATAGCAGCCTCAATACTTTTCCTGGCGATATCTAAAAGAATTTTTTTCGCCTGTTCATCCAAGTGAATAAGCGCCTCTATAAATGAAACATCCATGACCTTCGGTCACAAAGGGGGATGAAATCACCCCTTTGGCTGTCATTCCGAGCGGAACGAGGAATCTTCAAGATTTCTCCCTTCGGTCGAAATGACAATTACAGGTGAAAAATTCAAGAAACTGAGTTTCTTGAAAGAAATTGGGAATTAGGTTTTTTCTCCCTCATGGAATACATTTGCAGTGAAAACAAAAAATTCCATTTCGTTGTCCTTCCATGCATCAGGAGACAGACCCGCCTTTTGGCAGAGTTGACAGAGGGTTTCTGTCCTATCCCAGCCTTGTTCGGTGGCGACTTGCGGAAGAAATACGGCGCTGGCAGGCCCTTTGCGTATAACAATGCCTTCTTTGCCTACGATAAATTCATCCGGTCCGTTTATCTTTTTCATTTGACTCAAAACTGAAATCTCGATGGTAATGTCTTGAACCTCCTTGGATTCCACAGGAGTAAATCGCCAGTCGTTAGCTGAGGAGTTGATGGTGTTCTCAATTACGGCATGGGAAAGGGGAGCCCTGGGTACTATATAACCAATGCAACCGCGAAGTTCGCCGTGTTTTTTTAATGTCACAAACACCCCGTATTTCTCCTTTAGTCTGGGGGGAAGTGCATATTCTGTTTGGTCAAATTTTGGAGGAGCCCCCGTTTTTGTATATGTTTCCAGGGTACTTCTGGCTAATGATAGCAGCAGTGATTTTTCTTTGTTGGTTAAACAAAAAGACTGGTTGTTGTCCGGTGTTTCTGTTTTTGGGATATAGTGCCCGGATTTGGTTTCTGAAGGTTTGGTGAATAAAACGGATGCGTAACTTACCGAAAATGAGAAATCATTGGATTGATGTCCCGATGTGTCATAGTTCAAAATTTCACCTTGTGCTTCACTTGGCAATAATTTTAGCAGTAATGCAATGGGAATAATACCACAAGCATTAATGCCAGTTTCCTTCCTGTATATCCTTAGTCCGTCGAAATCCTTAGAAAGAATTCTGTCAAATGCGCCGTAGTCCAGTGAGCGGACGTTTTTTTCTATGTCCTTTCTGAAAGGGACATAGCCATATCCTTCGCCGTAATGGGTAAAATCAGAACTTACTACCACAAGTGTTTTATCATCCATTAACGGTCGAATAGCATTGGCAACCTGGTCGTAGTCATTGTCTATTAACACACCAACTATAACAGGGACTAATTTAAAAGTGCCGAGGGACATTTGTAAGAAGGGCAACTGAGCTTCTAATGAGTGCTCTCCTTTGTAAGCGCCTTCATAAGCTCCAAAAAGTTTAGGAGATTGAAGGGAAGCGGAAGCATCGGGTTTTGATTCCTTGGAGGAGTTCAGGAGTTGATTACACGCATCCTCATCCACGGGAATAACGCCTAAAGGTGTTTTAAAGTTTTTCACAGGAAGAATAGAGACGCCTCGAAACCGTTTGCCGCTCATAAAATGGCTGGGAGCCAGGATAATGACCCTATTAAATCCTGCATCTTTAATAACGCTGTATCCATAGGCTGCCACCTGGCCGGAATATTGATACCCTGCGTGAGGTGAAATAATGGCAACGGGTTTGCCTTTTAGCGTCTGTTTGGGTATCTTTTTAAGAAAGGTGTCTACCTGTTCTTTCAAGACAGTTTCATTTCCGGGATAGAAGCGTCCCGCTACCTGAGGTTCCCACACCTGAGGTGTTTCTGTTTCAGCAAACAGTAATGATGGAGTTAGTAAGGCAACGAAGAGAGATATTGGTAAGAATAGCGATTTCATAACCTTTCCTTTATTTGAATAATTTAATGAGTATAAAACTTCCTACAAGGATTACTACGAAAGCTATAGAAATAATGTTGAAGTATTTATCTATGAAACTCTTAATTTTAGGTCCAAATAGATAAACAAGCCCTGCTACAATGAAAAACCTTCCGGAACGGCTGACAACCGATGCAATAATAAATGTCCAGAAATTTATCTTACACACGCCTGCCGCAATGGTAAATACCTTATATGGGATGGGTGTGAATCCGGCAATGGCTACAGCAGCGAAAGCGTTGGCGTTATACTTATCTTTAACGTAGTTAAATTTATCCGTAACCCCGTAAAGATTCAGGATGGGCAATCCTATATGTTCGAAGAATTGGTATCCGATAAAGTAGCCGAAACAGCCGCCTAAAACAGACCCTACTGAGCAAATCGCTGCATATTTGAAAGATTTTTTTGGTAGTGAAAACGCAAGCGCCATCAAGAGTACATCCGGTGGTATCGGGAAGAAAGAGGATTCGCAAAAAGCTAGTGCAAAAAGGGCGATAGATCCATAAGGGGTATGTGCCCAGTGTAATGTCCATTCATAAAGCCTCCTGTGTAAACCTGTTTTTTTAACCTGAGGTAATTCTATTTGTTCTATATGATTCATGCAAACTCTTTACGGTAAGACTAAATAGAGATCAATTCAATTTTTTTCTGAAGTAACATCGTAGCACAAACTCCATTCCCAGTCACTAAATTTTTATTATGGTAAATTTTCCCCACGCCGCATGAAGGACTGTTACTTTTCAGGTATGCTTTTTTGATGCTGAAGAGTGTTGCCAGCTTTTCTGTCTCGACAGCGCCCTTAATAAATTGAGCAGTGACGTCTTCGTTCGCCTCGTTGATCACTTTTGACCTTCCTTCTAATACATCTTTTCCATCACCGTGAGTAATCCAGGCGCGATGTCTTGGTGTAGGTAATCCACCAAGTTGTTCAGGACAGAAAGGGATGATGTGGATATTTTTTAGAGAGGAGATAAGAGATTCATTGGTTCTTGATTGTCCATCGAATCGACAGTTCAAACCCCAAAGACATGCACTGACTAAAATCATGTGGCGCAAAGTAGTTTAAATAAGGGAGGCAAAAACAGTTAACTATTAAAAAATTTCAACATAACGTCATGTGAAAGTCAAGTGAAATCTAAATAACAGCAAAGAGTTTTGATTTGACAATAAGAAGCTTTTCGCTATAATAAAAAGGCTTGATATTGTCTAGAACGAGAATGGTTTATCTTTTGGAGAATAAGCACTTGCGCAGTGATAAAATTACTAAGGGACTCGAACGTGTTCCGGCTCGGGCGCTCTTATATGCAACGGGTCTTAATAGAGAAGATTTAGGCAAACCGTTTATTGGGATTGCAAGCAGCTTTACAGATCTCATTCCCGGTCATATACACATGCGGTCGCTGGAAAGAGCGATTGAAAAAGGAATTCATGCAGGCGGCGGGATCAGCTTTATCTTTGGAGTTCCGGGTATTTGTGATGGAATTGCAATGGGACACGAAGGAATGAATTATTCACTTGCATCGAGAGATCTTATTGCCGATATTATCGAATGTGTGGTAAGTGCCCACTGCCTGGATGGACTGGTAATGTTGACAAACTGTGATAAGATTACTCCGGGGATGTTGATGGGCGCTGCCAGATTAGACATTCCAGGGATTGTTGTGACTGCAGGGCCGATGATTTCCGGTCGGTCTGGGAAACAGAAACTGTCTTTAGTAAAAGACACCTTTGAAGCGGTGGGAAGAAGGCGTAAGGGGGAGATCACAGATGATCAGCTATCCTGTCTTGAGATGGAGGCATGTCCGGGTCCTGGTTCATGTCAGGGACTTTACACCGCGAATACCATGGCGTGTGTGTCTGAAGCGTTGGGGATGTCTTTGCCGCGATGTGCAGCAGCATTGGCAATTTCTTCTGAGAAGGAGCGGATTGCTTATAAAAGCGGGCAGCAGATTGTGGAATTGGTGAGAAAGGGCGTTACCGCCAGAAAAATTATGACTCAAAAAGCCTTTGAGAACGCCATTATGATTGATATGGCGCTCGGTGGCTCTACAAATTCATGTTTGCATATTCCTGCGATTGCTAAAGAGGCGGGAGTAGAAATTGATTTGAAGTTGTGTGATACGATTAGTGCGAAAACTCCGCATATAACAAGCTTGCAGCCAGGGGGTGAATATTTACTGGAAGATTTATATTATGCGGGTGGGATTCCTGCTGTCATGAAGCGTTTTTATAACGACTTAAACGACGGTTTATCGGTTAGTGGTTTGAGTATAAAAGAAATAGCAAAGAAAGCGGAGGTTTGTGACGAAGATATTATCCGTACAAAAGAAAAGGCGTATCATAAGGAAGGTGGAATTGCCGTTTTGTATGGAAGCCTGTCGCCAAATGGCGCTGTAATTAAACAGAGTGCTGTATCCGAGAAGATGTTGCAGTTCCGGGGTAAGGCGAAGGTGTTTGACAGTGAAGAAGCTGCGATGAAGGCTATTATGAATTCACAGATTAAAGAAGGTATGGTTGTAGTGATACGATACGAGGGGCCGCGTGGGGGGCCGGGGATGAGAGAAATGTTGGCGCCTACAGCAGCGCTTGTAGGAATGGGTTTGGGGGAATCGGTGGCATTGGTTACCGATGGGCGTTTTTCTGGAGGTACTCAGGGGCCTTGCATTGGACACGTGTCTCCCGAAGCAATGGTTGGCGGTCCTATTGCGATGGTGGAGGATGGCGACGAAATAGTTATAGACATACCAAATCGGAAATTAGATATAAATATTACAGAAGAATTGCTCGCAAAGCGTAAAGAGAAATGGACACCTCCTAAACCAAAGATAGCGCAGGGCTTGCTTGCTCGTTATGCAAGATGCGTGACGTCTGCGGATAAGGGGGCGGTGTTAGCGGCAGGATAGAAAAGGTCTTGCGGAGTGTTTTGCGTATGTAAAACCTTCTGTAACAGGATTGCTACCCGGTGGTGTAATGGTAACACTAGAGATTTTGGTTCTCTCATTGGAGGTTCGAGTCCTCCCCGGGTAGCCATTGTATTTTATAGGTGGAGAAGTTTATTTGATTTTTGCATTTTTTATTGAATGTTATGGATGATGGGAAAAGTCACGGCGGTCATTCTTGCCGCGGGAAAAGGGACCCGTATGAGGTCTGCCAGACACAAGGTGCTCCATGAGGTATGTGGAATTACCCTTTTGGAATGTGTGATTGAGGCTGTGCAAAATGCAGAAATTCCGGAGATAATTGTAGTTGTAGGAGATAAAAAAGAAGAAGTAAAAGAAAGCCTTAAGGGGGTATCTGTCAAAATCGTAGAACAACGGGAACAATTGGGGACTGCGCACGCCGTTTTGTCTGCCAGTCACCTTCTTTCCGGCCTTACGGACGTTGTCATGGTGTTAAATGGGGATGCCCCTCTTATTAAGACACAAACGCTGAAAAGACTGATTGCAGCCCATATAGAGGCTGATGCGGATTTGACATTATTAACAGCCTTCCTGGACAAACCTGAAGGATATGGCCGGATTGTAAGAGACGCTCATAGGCGTATAAAAGGAATTGTAGAAGAGAGCGAAGCAAGCGCAGAAGAATTACAAATAAAAGAAATCAACGTAGGTATGTATGCTTTTAAGGTGAAATCCCTTTTGGAGGGTTTGAGCGAAATCGCGCCCCGGAATAAAAAAGGCGAGTTTTATTTGACCGATATTATTTCGATCTTTTACCGTAAGGGAAGGAAAATCGAGGGACTTGAGAGTATAAATACCACTGAGGTGTTAGGGATAAATACCCAGGGGGAGTTGGCGGCTGTCAATCAAATAAGACGCGATGAAATTGTGCGTTATTTTATGGATAAAGGTGTAACCTTAGTTGACCCCGCAAGTACGTTTATTGAAAATCGAGTCGAGATCGGTGAGGGAACAAAGGTATATCCTTTTACTTATATTTGTAAAAATGTAGTTATTGGCCAACGGTGTTGTATTGGTCCTTTTGCTTACATAAAGGCAGGCACAAAGATAGAGGATGGTGTGGAGGTTTCTGGTATGATGGATAAAGCAGGTCTTTTTTCTAGGATAGAAGGATAGATATGGATAAAAAAAGAAGGCTGGAGGAAATAAACCACTTAAAGATTTTTTCAGGGAATGCAAATCCTGCTCTGGCAAAGAAAATTTGCGAACATCTGTCGATTGAATTGGGAAATGCTTATGTAGGTCGTTTTCCCGATGGTGAAATTGATCTGAAGGTGAATGAGGATGTTCGTGGTGCGGACGTGTTTTTGGTGCAGCCGACATGTCCGCCTGTTAACGAGAATTTGACAGAACTGCTTATATTTATAGATTGTCTGAAAAGAGCATCGGCTGCGCGTATCACGGCAGTATTGCCATATTACGGGTATGCAAGAAAAGATAGAAAGGACGAGGGGCGAGTACCTATAACCGCAAAATTAGTTGCGAACATTGTAACGGAAGCAGGCGCAGATCGTGTGCTTACGGTCGATTTGCATGCGGCTCAAATCCAGGGTTTTTTTGATATTCCTGTAGATCATTTGTTTGCCTTTCCTGTGATATCAAAATATTTCGAAAGGTTGGTTTCTACGGACCTGGTGGTGGTGACGCCAGATGTTGGAGGTATAAAACTGGCCAGAAATTATTCCAAGAAATTGGGGATAAAGATGGCCATTGTGGATAAGCGAAGGGTAGGACCTGAGGAGACAGAGATTGGATTCGTAATAGGAGACGTAGCGAATAAAAATGTGATAATGATTGATGATTTAATTGCTACGGGAGGTTCGATTGCTCAGGCAGCGAATGTGCTCAAAGAACGGGGTGCAAAAGATATTTATGTGGGTGCGACCCATCCTGTGTTCTGTGGGTCTGCAGTAGAAAAACTGTCAGCCGCACCCATTAAAGAAATCGTGGTAACCGATACAATACCTCTTTCTGAAAAGGCAAAAGGATTGAATGATAAAATAAAGGTATTGTCTATTTCCGAACTTTTAGGAGATGCGATAATGAGAATTCACCGCCATGAATCGGTGAGTTCTCTGTTTGTTTAATAAATTTTGTTTTTGGGAGTAAAAGAGATGAAAATTTTAGAATTAAAGGCGGAAAAAAGAACGACAAAGGGTAGTAAGGCTGTTAAAAAGCTTAGAAATTCCGGACAAATCCCGGCTATATTATATGGGCATAAACAGGATAATGTTATGCTCTGTCTGAATGAGCACGATTTTACGCGCATCCTTCATACCGGGACAAGGATGATTAATTTAACCGTTAATAATAAGAAAGAATCCGCGCTTATAAAGGATGTTCAATACGATAATATCTTAGACTGTGTGCTTCATGTAGATTTCTCGAGGATTGATTTGACGGAAAGGGTAAAGCTGCGGGTGTCAATTGAGTTACATGGAGAGTCTGTAGGAGTGAAGGAAGGCGGCGTGTTAACCCACGTTATGAAGGACGTAGAAATAGAATGTCTTCCAACGGCTATTCCTGAGAAAATAAAAGTAAACATATCTGAACTGGGAGTGGGTAAGGCGATTCACGTTAAGGAATTGCCCGTACTGGAAGGTATTCAATACATGTCAGACCCTGAATCGGTTGTTGCCTCTGTGCACCAGATTGTAGAAGCAAAGGCTGTGCCGGAAGAGGAATTGCTGGCAGAACCGGAAGTTATTACCAAGAAGCCAAAAGAGGGAGAAGAGGAAGCTGTTGCGGAGTCTGCGAAAAAGACTTAACGTGGTATGTGCTCATGAAGATTATTGTTGGTCTGGGCAATCCTGGGGAAAAGTATTTAAAGACGCGACACAATTTGGGTTTTATGGTAATAGACCGGTTTGCACAGCAACTTGAAACAGGGTGTATTCAAAAAAAATTCCAGTCCCTTTTTTGTAAGCAGTCTGTGGATCAGCAAGATGTCATCCTGTTGAAACCGCAGACGTTTATGAATTTGAGCGGAGTTGCTGTGAAAGAAGCCGTAGACATGTATAAATGTCCCTTGCAGGACATCATGGTCATATGCGATGATCTGGATATTCCGGTGGGGAAAATACGTATTAGACGCGGTGGCGGGTGCGGGGGACATCGTGGACTGGAATCCATTGCAGGCCGCTTGGGTTCTACTGATTTTTCTCGGTTAAAGATTGGGATCGGGCGACCAGCAGGCGGGGATCCAAGCGATTATGTCCTCTCCGTATTTTCTAAAGAAGAAGCGCTCATGACAACGGAGGCTATCGAAGAGGCTTGTGAGGCATTGAAAACCTGGATGTTCGAAGGTATCGAGGTTTGTATGAATAAATTTAATTGACCTTTTGGTGTGTATATAAAAGGTATAAAACAGGTTTGTATTTTATAGTATAAATGTCAAAGTAGGAGGAATAGAATTTGAGGATGTACGAAGGGTTGTTTTTAATTGATAATGCGCATGCCAGCACTGAGTGGGATAATGTGGTCAAACACATTCATGATATTCTGCAAAAGAACGGTGCGGAGATACTAAAAACCGAAAAGTGGGGCGAAAAAAAATTGGCATATAAAGTCAAAGGTCACAAGCGCGGGACGTACCTGTTGATCCATTTTAATGCTAAAAATTCAGCCATTGCAACGGTTAGAAGGGATTTCCACCTTTCTGACTATATTGTGCGTTTTTTGATCGTAAAAGACGATAAGATTGAAGACATGTCTCAAATAGGCGCCGTTGCATCAGCGGTGGAAAAGGATATTGATAAAATACCTGAGATGCCGGTCGTTGATATATCGGCTGGAAACGAGGAGACTGTTAAACTTGCGGAAGAAGCATAGGATTTTAAAGACGCAGGCCGTACTTTGTGGTTCGCAAAACCTGATAGAGACTATATATAAAAATGAATTTGTAAAGTAGTTGTTATAATAGGTTTTTTGATAGGAGTAAGGTATGGCAAGTCTTAATAAAGTGTTTCTTATGGGGAATCTCACCCGAGACCCGGAGTTGAGATATACCCCGGCAGGATTGGCCGTTGCAAGCTTTGGAATAGCGATCAATAGGGCATGGACTGCTAAAACCGGGGAACAGAAGGAAGATGTGTGTTATGTTGAAATCAATATCTTTGGGCGCAGAGCGGAGGTTGTAGGCGAATATTTTAGCAAAGGGAGTCCGATTTTTATTGAGGGACGTTTGCAATTTAATCAGTGGGAAACTAAAGACGGACAAAAACGCAGCACGCTCCGTGTTGTTGCGGATAATTTTCAATTCATTGGGGGATCGGCTAAACGGCCTGCAGAAGAAACAGGCGCATCATCCAAAGAGGGAAAATCACCTGGCGTGATGCCCGAAGATGTGAATCTGGATATTAATAATGAAGAAATACCATTTTAGTTGCGTCCTCGTGAAAACGGGGAATAGTTTCATAGAATTTTCATAGAAGGATAGAAATGTATGAGCAAAAAAAAGTTTAATAAAACGAGTAAGTGCCGGTTTTGCAGGATGGGTGTCGATGAAGTGGATTACAAAGATTCGATATATTTACCGAAGCTTGCAACTTCTCAAGGAAAGCTTTTCTCCAGAAAGCGTTCTGGAAACTGCGCCCACCACCAGCATTCGGTGAAGGTTTCTATTAAAAGGGCGAGGTTTATGGCGCTACTTCCGTATGTGGCCTAGGAGGATATAATCATGGAATTGTTGTTAAAGAAAAATGTAGATAAGCTCGGCAGAATTGGCGACGTTGTGAAAGTGAAGGAGGGGTATGCCAGAAATTATTTGCTCCCCAAAGGGTTAGCAACAAATGTTTCTCCTGCCAATTTAAAGCAGATAGAAAAAGAAAAGATAAAGATGGAGTTGCAGTTGAAGGAAGAGAGGGAGCGGTTGAGGGGAGTGCTGGAAAAATTTTCTACAGCTTCCTGCACGATTCCTGCAAAGGCAAATGAAGAAGGCAAACTCTTCGGCTCTGTCACGTCCGTTCATATTGCAGAGGCGCTTGCAAAGGAAGGATATCCCGTTAATGAAGAGATGGTGAAATTGGATAGTCCGATAAAAGTCTGCGGTGAGTTTGATGTCACGATTGCCTTGAATATAGAAATGCAAACAAAGTGTAAAGTGACGGTGGTGAATGAGGATGTAGTTCAGTCTGAGAAGGCATAGTTTCTTTTTAAGGTAGCGACTGATGGTTGTTGAGTCCATACTTGAACGCACGATGCCTCAAAGTATTGAGGCAGAGATGAGTGTCCTGGGTGCAATGATACTGGATAACGAGGTTATCAGCCTGGTTATACCCATATTGAATAAGCTGAGTTTTTACAAAACGGCACACCAGGAACTCTATCAGGCGATCGTCGATGTCTATGATAAGGGACAGCCGGTTGATTTGGTTGTTCTTAGAGAAGAACTGAAAAAGCGTTCGCTGCTGGAAAAAGTTGGCGGGGTGGAATACTTGATGGAATTAGAGGAGGCCGTCCCCACAATAGGAAATGTAGAATATTATGCGAATATAGTACGTGAAAAAGCTATAAAAAGAAATCTGATCGAGGTTGCAGCCACCATACAAAAACAATCCTTCGAAGAGTCCACAGATACCGAGCATTTGTTGGATGCCTCGGAACGGGCTATCTTTGATATCACCCAAAAGAAATTTAATACCGCATCGACAAAGTTAAACGAAATCCTCAAAGAAACATTCAGCCGCATTGAAAATTTACATGACAGACAAAGCAGATTGACAGGATTGTCTGCCGGATTCTATGATTTGGATGATATTACCTGTGGATTGCAGCCGTCGGAGCTTATAATCGTTGCAGCAAGGCCGAGTATGGGGAAGACAAGCCTCGTGCTGAATGTAGTTGAACACGTAGGGGTGGTAGAAAAGAAGCCGGTCGTGATATTTTCCTTGGAAATGTCAGCGCAGCAGGTGGCGCAGAATATGCTTTGCTCCCACGCTCGGATAGATGCACACAAATTACGCATGGGTTTTTTAGATGATAAACAGTGGAGCGATCTTTCTTTTGGACTTGGGTCTCTTTCAGAGGCGCCAATCTTTATAGACGACACGCCGGGTCTTACGGTGCTGGAAGTACGCGCAAAGGCGCGCAGGTTGAAGGCGCAATATGATGTTCAACTGGTTGCTGTGGATTATTTACAGTTGATGGAGTCTTCGCGGGCGGAGAATCGTCAGCAGGAAATTTCAGTAATTTCGAGAGGTTTAAAATCGCTTGCCAGGGAATTGAAGATACCGGTAATTGCCGTGTCTCAATTAAATAGGTCTGTGGAATCAAGAGAGGGGCACAGACCCAGGATGTCGGACTTGCGTGAATCGGGGTCAATCGAACAGGATGCCGATGTTATTGTTCTCCTGCACAGAGATAATTATTACGATACTGAGAAGGATAATACGGCAGAACTCATTATTGCAAAGCAGCGCAACGGGCCAACAGGGGTCGTAAAGTTGGCATTTCTGTCTCACTTTATGCGTTTTGAGAGTTTAGCATCCATGGGTAACAAATGAAATCGAACAGGGTTTTATTGCAGGCAACGAGTATCATCGTAGCGCTTGTTATAACCTTATATTTCAGCTATGCAAAGATAGCTTATGCTGAAACTCAGGAAAAGATAACCCGTATTATTAAAAAAATTGAAATCAAAGGCAATCAACGAATAAGTACGACCGCAATAAGAAGCAGCATTCGCGCGCGCGAATGCGACCCTTATGATCCGCAATTGGTAAGTCAGGATGTGGATGCTATTTGGTCGTTAGGGTTCTTTGACAATATAGGAGTCGAGCTTGAAGATCTGACGGATGGGCTGAAGGTTGTGTTTCTTGTTACCGAACGCGCAGTAATTGACGAGATACAGTTTCAAGGCAATAAAAAGATTAAAGCCAAAAAACTCAAGAAGCAAATCGAGATAAAAGAGGGGGATTACGTAAAGCCCTATCTCCTGAAACTGGATGAAGACAAAATTAAAGAGCTTTACATTAAAAAGTGCTTTTATCGTGTCCAGGTACATGCGGAAAGCAAAGTGGTAGACGGTAAAACGGTCGTTGTCTTTAATGTTGAAGAAGGTCCTAAAATCCGCATTGCGAAGATAATGTTTACCGGTAATGATAATTTTAAGCGTAGGAAACTCCTGAAACAGATGGAAAGTCGCCAGAAGCATTTCCCTGCATTTGTATTTCCGGGACGGTTTGAGCAAAAAAAGTTCGAATCTGATATCGTTAAAGTAAAAGAATTTTACATGAATAACGGATGGTTGGATGTCGATGTCGGTTGGGAAATAACCTATAACGAAGACAATACCAAAATGTTCTTAAATATTCATGTAAAAGAAGGTGGAAGATATTACGTAGAAAACTTACGAATAGAGGGGGAAACGCTTTTTACCGAAGAAGAATTAAAGGAGAAATTAAAATTGAAGGAAGGTGGTCCTTTCTTTCTGGATGCGGTTGAAAAAGACGCATACCAACTCCGTTTGACTTACGGAGAACAGGGATATATTGCTGCTTCCGTCAAAGAAAAACACGTCTTTAGTGCCGAAGGCACAAAGGTGGATGTCTCTTTCACCGTAGACGAGAAGGACAGATATTATATCGAAAAGATTAAAATATCAGGAAATGATAAGACGAGAGACAACGTCATTCGGCGACAGGTAACATTTAATCCCGGCGAAAGGCTGGATACGGGAAAAATACGCGACAGTCAAAGGCGTCTTACCAATACCGGATATTTTGATATGGAATCGGGCGCGCCTGCGGGGATTAATTTTGAACCCGGTTCTGAAGCCAACAAACAAAACGTATTGATAGATGTGAAAGAAGGAAGAACCGGTATGTTACGGTTTGGCGGTGGTTACGGCGCAAACATAGGGGCTTTTGGTGATATTTCTTATACCGACAGGAATTTCGATGTCTTTGATCTGCCCAAAAGCTGGAATGATTTTCTGCAGGGCAACGCCTTCCGTGGAGCGGGAGAGATATTAACTTTGCGGTTTAGCCCTGGTTTTTACAGGACAGAAATCATGCTATCGTTAACCAATCCTTCGGTGTTCGACTCTCCTTACAGCGCTGGTGTGAGTTTGTTTGATTATCTAAGATGGTATGAAGAATATCAGCAAGAAAACATGGGTTCAAGGGTTTCTGTAGGAAGAGAAATCAAGAGAGATTTTTTTGTGAGATTAAGTCCGGAGTTTGACATTATCGATATCGGAAGGCGAAATGATAAGGAAGATACGCCGCAAGATGTCCTGGATGTAGAGAGAAGTCATTTGAAGGCAGGTATTACATTATCGGCGAATATAAATAAAACTGATAACATATACATGCCGTCAAAGGGATACGAAGGGGAATCTTCTCTTGAATTTGCAGGGTTAGATGTGGATATAGCAAAGTATAAATTCCAGACGACAAAATACAGCACACTCTTTGAAGTGCCTAAATGGGGCAAGCATGTTATTGCCTATGGAGGCACTTTGGGTATTGTAGAGCCAACGTCCGGAAGTGAAGTTCCTATATTTGAAAGGTTTTTTGCGGGTGGTTACGGCTCTCTGAGAGGATTTCAGTATAGAGGCATAGCGCCTGTTGATGAAAAAACAGGCGACCAAATTGGCGGCGATCTATTGGTTGTAATGAATGCTGAGTACCTTGTTCCTATATATAAAGATATTCTTCGTGCCGCGGTTTTTGTTGATACGGGAAAGGCGGATGAAAAAGTCAGTGATATTAATTTGGATAACTTCAGGTTGTCAACGGGAGTTGGATTAAGAGTGAATATTCCTTTTCTCGGTCGTTCTACGATAGCGATTGATTATGGTATTCCTGTAATAAAAGAAGAAGAGGATGAGCTTCAGGCATTTTCGTTTAATTTCGGAGGAGGCAGCAGCTTTTAATTATGAAATTAGAAAAATCATTTAAGAAGAACAGGGGAAAGATTAAGATTGTTTTTGGAGTTATAGCGAGTCTTACGTGTCTGTGCCTGTTTTCGCTGGGCGCTATACAGGCAAAAGAACCAGGCGCGTCCAGTTCGTCTTCAAGGGGTTTAAAGGTGGGAGTGGTTGATTTGAATAATGTATTTGAGAAATATGAAAAACGGAAAACATTTGATGCCCAGCTGAAAGAACAGGAAAAGCAGTATCAAAAAATTATCAACGACAAGAAGAAAGAACTGGTTAGCTTGAATGAGAAGATACAGTTGTTGGATTTGGGGAGTGAAGCTAGAAAGAGGGACGAAGAAACCTTTGAAAAAAAGAATATGGAGTTGGAATCTTACGCAAAATTTGCAGAGAAGAATATCATGAAAAAGTATAAGGACTATTTTGGAAGTCTCTATACGGAAGTCTGTAAAGAAGTGGAAAACATCGGTAAGCGTGAACAATACGACTTGATTATTAAAATGGAAGAGCCTGAACTCCAGAGCGGAGGAATTTCCGAGTTACAGTTTAAGGTTGGGATAAAAACCGTTTTGTACCATTCTGAATCAATCGATATGACAAATCAGGTGATTGATACCTTAAACAAGAAATATTCCGAAACGGCCAAAGGAAAGTAGTTCGTGGATAGAGCACAAAAGACAATTGGCAGAGAAGTCGAATGCTCTGGAATCGGGATGTTTAGAGGGGAGTCCACACGTCTCCATTTTAAACCGTCACCATTGAATTCGGGCATATCTTTTGTCCGTATAGATCTGCCCAACCGGCCGAGGGTACGCGCTCATGTACATTCTCTGTCAAGTAATAATTATAAGCGCATTTTTCTGAAGAACGAAGATGCCGAGGTGGAAAGTGTAGAACATCTGATGGCTGCTTTGGCCGGGCTAGGGATCGATAATATCGAAATAGAAATACATGGCAGGGAAGTTCCCGCCGGGGACGGGAGTGCAAGGCTTTTTTTGGAAGTTCTCAGAAAAGCAGGCACTGCCGAACTTGGGGGGGAAAAGAAGGTGTTTGTTGTAAAGACCCCGATTATGGTTAGTAGCGGGGACGCGAGTGTTATGGCAGTCCCGTGCGAAAGAGGATTGATATTTTCGTATACTCTGGATTTTAATGGTTCTTTTATAAAGCGGCAAACTTACGATATTGAGATTACCGAGGAGAATTTTTGCAGAGATATTGCGCCTGCAAGGACGTTTGGGCTGAGCACCTATATTGAAGAGTTCAAGAGACTCGGTTTAGGAAAAGGGGTTACGGATGACAATAGTATTATTGTGCATGAAGACGGAAAGATGACCAGACCGATTTCTATGGAACCTGCAAAATTGCGGTTTCCTGATGAGTTTGTTAGACACAAAATTTTGGACCTTGTAGGCGACCTCTATCTGGCTAATGTGGTAATTCAGGGACGCATCGTCGCAAACAGGTCCGGGCATTCCCTGAACGTTCAATTAGCAGAAAAGATCGCACAGAGTGCATGACGCAAAAGATAAATCTTAATGCGGTGTTATTAAGGTTGTTGGAACATGCAAAGAAAAGGGAAATGGGATGAAAATTCATAAATCAGCAATTGTACACCCTGATGCCGTTTTAGAGGAAGAAGTCGAAATTGGCCCTTTTTCGATAATAGGCGCTAATGTGACGATTGGAGAGGGCACGATTATAAAAAACCATGTTACAATCACGGGGAATACCTCCATAGGGAAAAATAATATTATCCATCCTAATGCCGTTTTGGGCGCAGAACCGCAAGACCTTAAGTATCGCGGTGAGTGTACGTTTCTTGAGATGGGTGACAATAATGTCGTTCGGGAGGGTGTAACGATTAATGCCGGTACGGCAGGTGGCGGAGGTAAAACGGTTGTCGGGGATAACAACTTCTTTATGGCATGTGCGCATGTTGCACATGATTGCATCATAGAAGATAATGTCCTTTTGGCGAATGGGGTGTTGTTGGGAGGACATATTATGATCGAGAGGGGCGCCAAGTTGATGGGGCTTGTTGGTATCCAGCCTTTTGTGACCATTGGACGATATGCTTATGTGGGAGGTCATACCCGGATTGTTCAAGATGTCCCTCCTTACGTAATTATAGAAGGCCATCCAGCAAAGATACGTCAGGTGAATGTTGTTGGATTGGAGAGAGAGGGCTTTCCAAAAGAACAAATTGATGAAATCAAGAAGGCATTTCGGGCATTATTTCGTTCTGATGAACTGAACAGAAGCAAGGCCCTGGAAGAGTTGGAAAGACAAAATGATGTTTCTCCGGAAATCAGACATCTTGTCACTTTTTTAAGGAATGTGGACAAGGGAAAGTTCGGAAGGTACCGCGAGTCTTTTCGGTATTCAGCAATAACAACGAATTAACATGCAGAGATTAAAAGTTGCTGTGGTTGGTGTTGGACATCTGGGGAAGGAGCACGCAAGGGTTTATGCAGAATTGCCTGGGGTAGAGTTATATGGAGTGGTTGATATACAAAGTAAACAGGCAGAAAAAATTGCTCAACAATACAATACCCGTCATTTCTCAAATTATAAAGAGGTAATTGATAAGGTTGCAGCGGTGAGCATAGCAGTACCCACGAAATCTCATTATGCCATCGCAAAAGAATTCCTTCAGCAGGGAATTCATGTTATGATCGAAAAGCCGATGACGGGAACGGTGTCTGAAGCGAGAGAATTAATAGGCATTAGTAAAGCAAAGAAAATAGTTCTTCAGGCAGGATACATTGAACGATTTAATCCTACAATAGTCGCTATAAAAAAACTTTCCATTAATCCGAAATTTATTGAGTGTCATCGGCTGAGTCCGTTTACTTTTCGTTCTGCGGATATAGGTGTGGTTCTGGATTTGATGATACACGATATTGATATTATCCTGCATGTAACGGGCTCTAAGGTAAAGAAATTTGATGCCGTAGGCGTGAATGTCATTTCAGATAAAGAGGATATTGCTAATGTCCGTATTCAATTTGAAAATGGTTGTGTGGCAAATATAACGGCAAGCCGTGTGTCTCTCACACCCATGCGCAAAATGAGGCTGTTTTCAGAGGATTCGTATATTTCTATTGATTATCATAAGAAAGAAGCATTAATATATAGAAAGTCGCCGGAACTGACATTAAAGTCGTTAAATATCTCGGAAATGGATGTCTCGACCATCGCCGATTTGAGAAGTTATGTATTTGGCGACCTGCTAAAAATTGAGCATATCAAGATGGACGATTATGAACCGTTAAAAAAGGAGCTTGAATCATTTGTGGATTGTGTCGTGAAACACAAAGAACCCGTCGTTTCAGGTGAGGAGGGCTTAAAGGCTATTGAGGTCGCAAATGATATTTTGTGCGAGATAAAGAAAAATCTCAAACTCTCTCACATACCAGGCATGGAGGATAAAAAATGACATCATTTGATTTTTTACATATCGAAGCCGAGATCGTTGGGAACAAAGTCGTCGGGAAGGCTGGAGGGGTGTTGGGCAAGATGCTTCAGCCTTACGTGGATCAGTTTTTTGAGAAGATTAATTCCCTGAAGGTGATTGCTAAGGTTAATGGTGTGCACGTGTATAACCTGTATAATCCGGCATTTCCCAGCCAGGCAGGAATGAGATTCCTCGAAAGAAAGTTGAGAATGATGCTGTATAAAATGGCATTTCCTGTTACCGCTAACCTGGCCATAACTCATAAGTGCCAGTGCCAGTGTATCCATTGCAGCGCAGACCCATTCATTGATCCCGCAAAAAAAGAACTCACCATCGAGGAGATAAAGACTGTGGTAGATGGGGCGCTTGACCTTGGCGCAAGCCTGATTATCTATGTGGGTGGAGAACCTTTGCTCAGGGAAGACCTCTACGAACTCATTCGGTATGTGGATAAAACCAAGGCAATTCCGATGATATTTACCAATGGCTTACTCCTGACGGAAGAAAATGTCCAGAAACTTGCTAAAGCAGGTCTGTTTTCGTTAAATATTTCCATAGACAGCAGTGAGCCTGAACTGCACAATGAATTTCGGGCAGTGCCCGGTTGTTATCAAAAGGCATTTGAAGGGGCAGAACGATGCCGAAAGGCGGGTATTTTAACAGGGATTTCCACGTACGCAACCAGCGAGAGTATCAAGACGGGAAAGGTTGAAAAACTGTTAAAGATCGCACAAGAACAGGGTTTTTCGGAAGTCACTATCTTTGATTGTATCCCATCGGGTCGATTCTTAAAAGACACGTCAAAAATATTGACGGCAGAAGACCGGAAACAACTTATCGCTATCACCAGGAAATATCACGAAATGAATCATCCTATGGGAATAAACTGCATGTCGATTATTAATTCTCCGAGGGGTGTGGGCTGTTACGGCGCTCAGTCGCAATTCTATATGACGGCGTACGGTGATATTAATCCGTGTGATTTTAATCCGATCAATTTTGGGAATGTGCGCGAGATGTCCATTCAGGAAATATGGAAGAAGATGGTAACACATCCTGACTTTAGCAAGCGATACCCCACGTGCCGTATGCAGAGCAAGGCGTACAGGAAAAAATATATCGACCCGCTTCCGAAAAACGTGCGTCTGCCGGTGAGTATAGAAGATATTGCGCCGGTTGAAATGGCAGAGCAGGATTCCACCCTTGCGGGTGTTAGTTAGCCTTGGGGTGTGGAATACAGAAGCATCCGCTGAGGAGTCTGTTTCAGCAGAAGAACGGCATGTGTCACTGGCTGCAAATGCAGAGGGAAAATTTTCAATAAGTAATTTTTACCATTTTAGCGTTTTTTATGAGGAGGGGGGAATTATGGGCGGTGAAATTCTCATCACGAAAAAAATGAGTACGGGAGAAGTGACAAAGAAATATCCCGCAACAAAAGCAGTCTTTACGAAATATTTTGGGAAAGGTTGTTTCGACTGCCCTTCCTTTGGTACCGAAGATATAAACCTTGCCTGCATGATGCATAACACAGATGTTGATAAGTTCGTGAAAGAACTAAACGAAGCGGCAAAACAAGAGGAGGTTAAAAAATAACTTTGGAGCCTATACACTTAAAAGAAAAAATAAAATTCAACAAAGAGCATTTTATTCCAAACATTCTTTACGCCTCGCCGAAGGTAAAGATGCCTCTTATTTGTATGGAACCTGGGCAGGAAATCCCTCCCCATGAAGGTCATAGTGTCGGCATCTTTTATGTGAAGGAAGGTAAAGGCGTCTTCACGCTTGATAATAAGAAGATAGATATGGAAAAAGATATGATCGTTATTGCCCCTGAGGGTTCATCAAGGGGAATGAAGTGTTTGGAAAGAATGGTCGTTTTGGCTATAAGCGTGGGATAAACAAATTGATCTGAATAGGAGCAAGCATGAGTAAGACACCGCCTGTTATACTGGATGTAAGAAATATAGCGCCCAGAGAAAGACACCCAAAGATTTTTAACACATTCGACAATCTGAAAAAGGGAGAAATGATGGTGCTGATAAACGATCATGACCCCAAGCCGTTGAAGTATCAGTTGGATGCAGAGCGTACAGGGCAATTAGACTGGAAATATATAGAACAAGGGCCGGAAATCTGGAAGGTAGAGATAACAAAAAAGTAACATAATAGACGTAGTATGCAATCTTATACGTTTTTTATTTATGTGCTGAGTGAGAATAATTGGAAAGGAGGAAGAAAAGGATATGGGCAAGGGGATAAAATTCACCGTCGCTATGGGTATTGTAACGCTGTTTGGCTGTATTCAGTTGGGTTGCGAACAGCCGAGTGTGAAAAAAGAGGTTACTGCTTCTCCACAGGTAGAATCAAAGACGGTTGCTGCTAAACAGCCAGAGGTTTCTGCTCCTGAAGAGAAAAAGGAGGAGAAGTCCTGTTGTGCAGTAAAGAAGGAGGAAACTGCTTCTCATCCAACAGATAAGAGGACGATTCAGCAAATTATTTCAGAGATAACGGGGGAAAAGATAGGCGTAGACAATTCAGGCGATCTTTATTCAGGCGGATTAACGGCAACATACACGAGTCCGGAAGAAACCGTGCCTGGCGAGGGGAAGTTTGGAAAGCTGTTTAAATTTTTGCCTCTCATCAGGTGGTATGATCCCGATCATTATTTTACGCCAAACATGAACGTATCCGGGGAGTTTAAGCATGAAGAGTGTGTTATGTGCCACACGGTGCAGACGCCCGGTATCGTTGCACAATGGAAAAAAAGCAAACACGCCTCAACAGAAAAGGGTATTGTGGGGTGTGACAAATGTCATGGGAACAATCACCAGCAGTTACACATGCCTTCTTGGAAACATTGTGGTGAGTGCCATCCTGAACAGAAGGCAGGACACCGCGGCGGTAAAATCGGTTCACATACCTATGCGTTTCACGTAAGCGTAGTGGAAACCCCCTGGCAGGTAGCAAAGCCGGAAGCGGAGGTAACCGCCTGTGCTACATGCCACGCCATTGCCGAGAACCGGTGTGATGGATGTCATACAAGACACGATTTCTCTATGGCTGAAGCGAGAAAACCCAATAACTGCGGTATTTGCCATACAGGCTTAGACCATTATGAGTATGAGATGTACAGGGAATCGTACCATGGTATGATTTATGAATCTGAGCAGCATACGTGGGATTGGAGCAAACCCATGACGCCTGCAAATTACAAAACACCCACCTGTGCGTTTTGCCATATGAAAGGTGGCGAACACAATGCGCAAAAGGCATCCACGATTAACAGCCATATGGGGACAGCTATGGTAGACAGAGGCGCGCCCAAATTTAAAGAATCCAGGCAGAATTGGATTAACACCTGCAAGGGTTGTCATTCCCCAAGATTTGCTGCAGACCAGTTAGAGGCTATGGATGAAGCGGTAAAGGTAAGCTTTACCAAATGGCGTGAAGCCATGAAGGTTGTAGTCGATCTTTACAATGACGGTATGTTGGATCCTATGCCGAACGACCTGGCTCCCGACTATTCAGGGCATTATACTTTTAGCTTATTAGGTGGTGAGGGCAGGATGTACAACGTTTCAGATGTAGAACGTATTTCCTTTGAGATGCTTGTCTACATAACCAACGCCGTGTATAAGGCAATGGCTCACGGAGCTATGTACGGCGCTACCTATGGAAAAGGAGCCTTCCTGCAGGACCGTTGGCTTGTCCAGGTTAAGGCTGAGGCTAGCCGGCTGAGGAGGATAAGGGCAATCGAGGATCAGGTGGGTATAAAACACAAGGCATATGATTTCTGGAAGCATGGCGAGTACACCGATATGCTTTTGGGTTGGAAGAGGAAACCGGGCGATGTGGACAAGGCAGCATGCAAACACGAAGGTGAAAATTGCCTGGTTGAATAAGTTTTTAAAGGAACAAGTTTCTGGTAAGTTAATAAAAAGGCTTAATCCGTTTTTTTTGGATTAAGCCTTTTTTCTTTAATAAGTTAATGATATGGTAAATGGACGTAACTTATCTACTCAGTATTTTTTGATCTACTGGCAATTTGTTTATTGATAATTTTTTGAGAGCAATTTTTTTGCTTGCATTATCAATATCTATCCCCACTATATTCCCATCCTTGTCGTAATCTACAACTACTCCTTCCGAAACTTCCACACTATCAATACTCTTTTTTTCTGAAAGATCTATATACAAAGAGTCCGTATCGGGATAATAATTTATTTTCATTCCTTAAACCTCCTATCTGGGAAAGCATTGTGTATAGTTATTTTGTCTTCCAATGTTACCACTCTGAATATTTTATTGTCGAGTTCTTTAATTCTGCCCCAAAATCTATATCTATTTCCTTCTTGTTTCTCAAATTTAATAGGGTTTTCAATTATTCTCCCGCACCACTCCTTTTTAATATATACTCGCTTCCGTAGTACCTTATTAATAAAATAGTTGGTATATTTATATTTTTCCATTCTATTTACCAACTGAAATTTGTGGTGGTTCTCGACTGTCCGCAGGAGTGGATTGCTAAATTATAGTAAACGAAATAAATAAGTTGACATAAAACCATTGCGAGCAATAGCGAAGCAATCCCTGTTTTGAGATTGCTTCGTCGTTCCTCCTCGCAATGACAACGATTTTTATGCTAATTTTTGATCTAAAACCCAATTTTCAAGATAATTCGATAATATCAATTAATTTGCTTCTAACTGCCCAAAAACTTCTCAAACCGGTCGATCCCCTTCTCAATATTTTTCATAGAGGTAGCATAGGAAATCCTGATGTAGTCATCAGACCCAAACGGGGCTCCGGGGACGAAGGCGACATGCGCCTTTTCGAGTAATAGATTTACCAAATCAAATGAATTTGTTACCGACTGTCCATTAATCTTTTTTGTGTACAGATCGGATACCTTTGGGAAGGCATAAAATGCGCCCTGTGGAAGCAGACAGGAAATTCCTTTTATCTTGTTGAGCCGTTCGACGGTATATTTCCTGCGCTTGTCAAATTCGCGAACCATCATGGTTACAGAGTCCTGATTGCCTTTGAGCGCTTCAACGCCGGCCTTTTGGGCAACGGAGTTGGCGCCGGAAGTTGTGTGGTCCTGGATGTTCGTTGCCGCCTTGATGATTTCTTCCGGTCCCGCTGCATAGCCTAATCGCCAGCCGGTCATGGCATACACCTTTGAAAACCCATTCACCGTGATAACCTTTTTATAGCATTCATCACTAAACGTAGCAGGGCTAAAATGCCGGGCGCCGTCATATAAAATTTTTTCGTAGATTTCATCGGAGATGACGTGCAACCCTTTTTCTACAGCAAAACCTACGATTTCTCTGAGTTCCTCTTCGGTATAAACCATGCCCGTTGGATTGCCGGGACTATTCATAAAGAGCGCTTTAGACCGTGGTGTGATGACTTTCGCAAGTGAATCTTTCGTTATTTTGAATTGTTCTTTATCTGTAGTCTTTAGAAACACGGGGGTGGCTCCTGCCATGACTACCATTTCCGGATAACTTACCCAGTAGGGAGTCGGAATAATCGCCTCGTCTCCCGTGTCGCACAAGACGAGAACGATATTAAGAATGGATTGCTTTGCCCCTGCCGAAACGATGATCTGTGAAGGGTTATACTTTAAATGGTTGTCTTTGTAAAGTTTTTCACCGATGGCTTCTTTTAATTCAGGTGCGCCCGACGTAGGGGTATACTTGTTGTAACCGTCATTGATCGCCTTGATCGCGGCATTTTTCACGTTCTCCGGAATGTCAAAATCAGGTTCTCCCGCGCCAAAACCGACCACATCAATTCCCTTTGCTGCAAGTTGTTTTGCCTTGGCCGTAATGGCAAGTGTCGCCGATGTCTTTACCTCCCTTGCAATTCTTGATAACGCCATATACAAACGTCTCCTTTTCTAGTTATAAAGTGGGTTTAAAATGGTTTTTATTCTCTACAAACATTTTCCCCGGATTTAATATGCCTTTTGGGTCTAATAAATGTTTGATGTCTTTCATGATCTGCAATTCCAGCGGCGGTATTTCTAAGGATAAAAATGCCGATTTTACATTTCCAATGCCATGTTCCCCAGAGATTGTCCCGCCAAGTTCTACAGTAGTCCGGAGAATTTCCTCGATCATATTTTCTGCCTGCATTCTTTGCTTATCCCCCTCATTGTACATAATATTGACGTGAATATTGCCATCTCCGATATGCCCGAAGTTCGCCACTTTCAGAGAGGAGTAATGTTTATGGATTTCGGCTATTCTGAGCAGCGCTTCCAATATCCTGCTTCTCGGAACACAGATATCTTCATTGATTTTAAAGGGTGCGATGTTATAAAGTGCAGGAGAGATAACTCGCCTTACCTCCCAGAGCGCATCGCGTTCTTTCGGAGTTTTTGCGGAAACAACCCTGAGGGGTTTGTTTTCCCCCACGATTTTTTCAATAAGAGAAATTTCTGCTTTCACGCTTGCCTCTTTCCCATCAAGATCAATAAGCAGGAGGGCATTAACCTCAGCGGGAATCTGAACTTCTTGCTTGTATCCCCTAATACAATCGATGCTTGATTTGTCAATAAATTCAAGCGCCCTGGGTAAAAGATTGTTGGAAATAACTTGACTCGCAGTTCTCACGGCGTCCTGGGGCGTTGCAAAGAAGACCAGGAGGGTTTCGATCTTTTCCGGGAGTGGGAGCAGTTTCACCGTAATCTGTGTGAAGACACCAAGTGTACCCTCTGAACCGACAAACAAACGGGTGAGGTCGTAGCCGGTTACGCTTTTCAAGGTCTTGCGTCCGATATGGATAATACTTCCATCCGCGAGGACAACCTCAAGAGATAAAATATAATCTCTGGTAACGCCGTATTTCAAGCCTGTGATTCCACCTGAACACTCGGCAACATTTCCACCCAGGGTAGAAAATGCAGCGCTGGCAGGGTCGGGCGGATAAAAGAGCTTATATTTAGCCGTCTCGTTTTGTAATGTCTGGGTGACGACTCCTGGTTCAACCGTAGCCGTAAGGTCTTCTGGAACAATCTCCAGTATTTTATTCATTCGGGTAAAATCCAGTACGATTCCACCCTGCACCGGCACAGCGCCTCCGGTGAGACCTGAGCCTGCGCCTCGTGGATAAACGGGTATCTCATGCTCATTTGCAAACCGCAGGACGTCGGATACATGCCGGCTCGAACGTGGTCTTACAACAACGTCGGGAATATATTTTTGCTTGGTTCCATCATATGCATAACATATCCGGTCTTCGAGTGTGAATAGCGCGTTTTCTTTCCCAACGAACCCTTTCAGCGCATCAAGCGATACCATTGTTTCTTTTGATTTAGTAAGCATAATTGTTCCGTATCAGTTCTCCCCTCCCCGAACCCCTCCCACAAGGGGTGCCCCTTTGATGGGGGAAGCTAGGTGGTGGGGCTGAACTATTATGTTGTTTCAATAGTAGATTTACTCTATTAAATAAAATGAAATAAGTCAAATCCTTTTTCATTTGCAAATGATTTAAGGAATTGCTATAACTCTTGTTACGTCAAATCCTTCTAGAGATTTAAATGGTTTGTTGCAGGGAGAAGATGTTAATGGCGGATAATAAACACGAGGTTGTACAAGATATTCCCCAGGAAAAAGAAGGGAAAGAAATACTGCAGTTTATCGGGATACGGCTTGGAAAAGAGTTGTATGGCATCCCTGTGGGAAAAATAAGAAAAATTACAAAACCCCTCCAGGTAACGGCTGTTCCGGGAACAGCCCCGCATATTATGGGGTTGATGAATCTGCATGGGGAAATTTTGTGTGTTGTGGATGTGAGGATATTGCTCAATATGGGGAAGTCAGTTCCAACTGATAACAGTCGGATTGTAGTTATAAAAACTGTCGAAGGTCATGTAGGGATTTTTTGTGATGAAGTGATGGATATATACGACATCGTGAAGAAAAATATAGAAATCGCATTATCCACATTAAGCGCTGAAATTAGTAGTTATATACAAGGGCAGGTACAGATTGATTGCGGATTAATGGGCATTCTGGACATGGAAGGATTGTTATTTAAACAGGAGAAATAATTATGTGGGATATCTATTGGAGTCTTGTCATACCCCTTGCCGTTATATTGGCCTTTAATGTTTCCTTATTTGTGCTGATCAAGGCAAAAGTTATTCAAAGGCTGAAACTGACGAAAAATTTGGTTGTCGTATTGCTCGTTGTAACCTTGATTCCGATTTTTTGTATTGGTTTTGTAGCCCAAAGGAAGATATCCTCTGTTATTTTTACTGACGTGTTCAATAGTCTAAGAGCCGTAGGAAAGACGCGTGCCATATTTATTAATGAAAAATTGGAAGAGATTAAACTTGATGCAGAAAGCATTGCTAAAAATTGGATTGTAATGGAAGCTTTAAAACAAATATCCATCAGTAAGGTAAATAAGTCAGACCCTAATTTCAATGCCTTGTTTAAGAATACAGAGGGACACATAAATCGAATAGTATCGGCCAAGGGATTTGAAGATATCATGCTGGTTTCTGCAGAAGGGAAAATAGAATTAACGGGCGCCAAACACACGGCAGAAGTGGGGACTGATATATCTACAGAGATATATTTTAAACAAGCCAGGGAAAAGACCTATTTTACCGATTTGTTTTACAATAAATTTGCAAATGAAAATCTTATGTACGTAGTGACGCCCTGCTTTGATTTGCAAGGAATGTTTGTAGGTTGTGTAATGATAGAAGTGGATATGAATAAGTTTTACAAAATTATGGAAGATCGAGAAGGTCTGGGAGAATCAGGCGAGACCTACATTGTAAATCAGGATAAACTCATGGTCTCAGAATCCAGGTTTTTGCAAGACGCAGTGCTCAAAGTTAAAGTAGATACGCTTGGCGCAAATGAAGGTTTGGCTGGGAAAAGCGGGATTGCTATTTATCCTGATTACAGGAACATTCCCGTGATTGGCTCATGGCATCCTATAAGGTATGCAAATTGGGTATTGCTTGCGGAAATAGATGAAAAAGAAGCCTTTGCACCTCTGCGGATTAACAGAATAGTTCATATTATTCTGGTATCGGTGACTGTTGTCATGGTGGTTTTAATCGCTGTCTTTTCTGCGCATGCTACGGTAAAGCCGGTACAGGAATTGACCAAAGTGTCCAGGCATGTTGGAGAAGGGAAGCTGGATCTGGATGTGAAGATACAAAGCCACGACGAAATTGGTATTTTGATAAATGTATTTAACGAAATGGTAAAGAATATGCGGCTGTTGGCAAGACAGGCGGCTGTTATATCCGAGGGAGACCTAACAACAAACGTGCAGACAAAGGGAGAACTTGCTAATGCATTTAATTATATGCTCGAAAATTTGCGCTCGTTGATCAAACAATCGCAGGATTCGATTACGCGCATTTCTACCGCTTCGGTGGAAATGTTGTCCAGTTCTGAGGAACAATCAAGCGGTACCGCTGAATTGGCTGCCTCTGTAGGAGAAATAACCGCAACGATTGAGGAGCTTTCCACTTCTGCGAAACAGATTGCCGCAAACGCAGAATCTGTGGCAAAAGTTGCCGAGGATTCAGAAACCACATGCCATCATGGTATGGAAGCCGTTTCGGCATCGATTCATATCATGGAAGATATTAAGGGGGTGACACAGGACAGTGCGTCCAAAATTCTTTCTCTCAGTGAAAGAGCACAGAAGATCGGAGACGTGCTGGGAATTATTAAAGAGATTGCGGGTGAAACGCACTTGCTCGCCTTGAATGCCTCGATAGAGGCGTCAGCTGCCGGTGAATTTGGCAAACGGTTTGGCGTGGTGGCGGCAGAGGTGCGGAGGCTTGCAGAACGGACAAAGGCGTCTGCAGAAGAGATAAAAGGCGTTGTTTCGGAGATACAGGTGGCAGCCAACGCCGCTGTTTTATCCACAGAACAGAGTGTAAGGAATGTGGAGAAAGGTGTTGAAGTGGTGCAAAAGGCAGGGCAGTCTATCGAATCTATCCTGAATTTGACAAAAGAAACAACAGACGCCTCCAAACAAATCGTTATGGCAACACAGCAGCAGAAAAGCGCTACAGAGCAAGTGGCAGTGACCATGAAAGAAATATCCGAGGTTGTAGGCCAGACGGCCGCGGGACTGAAACAAACCACAGCCGCTGTCGCCGAATTGAATAAACTGGCAGACGATTTAAAGGAAATAGTTAAAAAGTTCAAGACGTAATATGGTAAATATCCTGGTGTTTAAAATGGGGGTAAACTGTTTTGGAATAGAAACTGCGCATGTAAAATCCATAACAAAAAATTCTGAACTGGTTAAAGATAAGCCTTTTCCAGGCTTTGCAGACGGTCTTGTGGGCTGCGATGGTCGAAAGGTATTTTCAGATAAAAGGGTAAATAAATGTCGTGAGGCGGAGTTTATAGTAGCATCATTCGAGGGTGCTGAGTTCGTGATACCAATTGATGAGATAATAGATATAGTTCCTGTCGCAGAAAAGGATATCTCGCCTATTCCTGCATTTGCCTTGAGATATATGGCTAAAAACCTTTTTAGAGGTGTGTTTGCCGTGGGTGATAAATTAGTATTAATACTGGATGTTAGTGGATTATTAAATTAGGTCGTCTTCGACGACCCAAATGAAAATATCTCTCCCTTGTGGGAGGGATATAAGGAGGGTGATAGAACAGTTCGATGCTGTGTTACCGATATGTGTTTTGTTCCATGCTGATACTGGCTGTCTTAATTTGTAATGGAGGGTATGCTGAAGATGTGGAGGAACTGCACGGGAATAAAATTATGGATAATTCTTTCCTGCTTGAGGAGGCATACAATCAGGAGCCGGGAGTTATCCAGCACATTCAAACGTTTTGATATTTGGAAAAGAGCGAGGACGGGGAATATTCTTTTACCCAGGAATGGCCTGTCCCGGGACAGAGGCATCAGCTTTCCTACACCATTCCCGTTAGCTATCTGAATGATCCTGTGAATGAAACTAACATAGGAGATATTGCGTTAAATTATCGTTACCAGCTTCTTTTCCGGGAGGCGGTGGCCCTTGCGCCTCGTTTTTCAACGCTTTTACCCACAGGAGATTATAAGGAAGGATTTGGCAGTGGCACCCTTGGGTATCAGGTGAATGTTCCGCTGAGTTTGGAATTCTCTGGCAAATTTGTTAACCACTGGAATATGGGAACAACAATTACCCCGGGAAATAAAGAAGCTGGTGGAGCAGATGCCGATACCTTTGGATACAACTTTGGAACCGGTCTTGTCTGGTGTGTATCGGAAAATTTTAACCTCATGTGTGAGGCTGTATGGAATTCTCCTGAATCTGTTCAGGTAGATGGCACAAAAACACGGAATGACTCATTTTTTATTAATCTGGGCGCTCGATTTGCCATTAACTTTGAATCTGGATTGCAGATTGTGCCTGGAATTTCTTTTCCGATTGGTTTAGGGCCGTCGAAGAACGAATACGGCATATTCCTGTATCTTTCGTTTGAGCATCGCCTGTTTTAAATATGAGTAATGATTTCGACATAAAGGCATTTATCCCGAAGTTTGTTGACGAGAACAGGGACAGGATACAGAAATTAAATCGGGCAATTCTTGACTTTGAAAAGGACGCATCCAATCTTGAATTGCTCAAAGAGATCATGAGGGAAGTCCATACCCTGAAGGGGACGGCAAGGATGATGGGATTTATCGATATTGTAACGCTGTCTCATAAGGTAGAGGATATGTTTGTGAAGGTTAAAGAAGGTGGTCTGCAATCCACAAAAGGACTGTATGATATTGTGTTTCAGGCGTTGGACATGATAGCAAACATGGTGGAGTCAAAACTTAAGGACGTCCGGTCAACAACTAACGTGGAGGAGATGTGCAGTCGGCTGGAGGTTGTTCTGCGCGCTTCCGGGTTGCAAGGCAGGGAAGAAGTGTCTCGATGTCAGGTAGATAAAGTTGTTTCTGAAGTAACGGAATCAAAAATTGTGGAGAAGAAACCATTCCCAATCTTCCCGTCCGGGCCGGAAGGTGAAGGGTCCGTAAGTGACGTAAAGATTCCACATGAAGGTAAAAAGACTATACGAATTGGGCTGGATAAGATAGAGGCATTATACAATCATTTGGTTGAATTAATCATGACACAGATGACTTTTCATCAAAGATACGAGGACATGATGAAGCTGAACCAATATGCGAAGCAGTTAAAGACGATAAAGGCCGGGACCGGAGCTGATTCAGGTTCTCATGAATCGAATAATAAAAAATTGCATCAGGTTGTCACGCGATATAATAGAGCAGAGGAGCACTTCCTTAAAGAGATAACAAGGCATGCAGATGCATACGAGGCGGACGTTGTTAAACTCGACGCCGTCACGGAGGGTATTCGCCAGCAGGTGATGTCCATGCGCATGCAGCCCATCTCGACAATATTTGACCTGGCTACCCGTCTGGTAAGAGACCTTTCGAGGCAATTCAATAAAGAAGTAGACCTTGCGGTTTCAGGAGCGGATGTTGAATTGGATAACAATATTATAGAAATGTTAAAAGCTCCCTTAGTGCATTTACTGAGAAATGCAATAGATCATGGTGTAGAAGAACCGTCTCTCCGTACATCTCTTGGGAAGAAAGAAGCAGGCGCTATTGCATTAAGTGCGAAACAGGAAGGCGGAGACGTTTTGATTATTGTGGAGGATGATGGAAAGGGTATTGATAAAGAACGGGTAAAAGAAATGGCCATTCAAAAAGGGCTTTTGAACGAAGAAGAAGCCAAAAAGGTGTCGGATGAAGAAATTTATGAAATTATAATGAAACCCGGATTTTCAACAAGTAAGATTATTACAGATACGTCCGGACGTGGTGTAGGCATGGACGTCGTAAAAACAGTGGTAGACAGATTAAACGGTTCTCTCATTATTGAATCAAATGAAGGGCACGGCGCCAGGTTTATTTTAAAAGTGCCGGCAACGGTTGCTCTCATTAATGTTCTGATTCTTCGGGTTGGGAATATGACTCTTGCCCTTCCCTCTGCGGGTGTCAACTGTGCGGTACATATCATTGGGAAAGATATAAGCACCCTGGAAGGAAAAGCTTCTGCTTTTATAGAAGGGCAAACCATTCCCTTGATTCACATGTCGGATATTTTCATGCTGGCAAAAGAGGAGAGAAACAGGGAAGATCGTGTCCCGATTATCATTGCACGTTCCGATAGAGGAAAAATCGGTTTTATTGTTAGTGAGTTTTTATACGAAAAAGAAATTGTTTTTCGGGAATTTAAAGGATATTTAAAAAGACCACGATGTTTTTCAGGCGTTGCAACGCTTGGTACGGGGGAGATTGTCCTGATCCTGAATATACAGGAACTTCTAAAGGCAAGGGATTTATCGGGTGTATCACCCGTAACGGAAGTTTCAAGGGGAGTAAAACCGCAGGGGAAAAGGAATGCGATCCTGGTTGTTGAAGATTCAATGATAACGGCGGAATTGGAGAAGAATATCCTTGTGAATGCAGGCTACGAGGTCGATGTTGCGATTGACGGTATCGATGCTATGGATAAACTGCATGGAAAGAAATATGACTTGCTGGTAACTGATATCGATATGCCCAGGATGGATGGCTTTGAGCTAACGTCGAAGGTACGGGCGGATAAAAGGCTAAAGGACTTGCCGGTCATTGTAGTAACGGTAAGAGAGAAGGCTGAAGATAAGAGGAAGGGTGTCGAGGTAGGCGCTGATGCGTACATTTTGAAAAAGGAATTTGACCAGAACAACCTGTTGAATACGATAAAAAGGCTGATAGGGGAATAACAAGGAGCATTATGTTCGTGAAAATTAAAGTGCTGATTGTGGATGATTCTGGTTTTACCCAGGAAGTTTTAAAAACAATACTGGAAAAAGATTCAGCCATTCAGATAATTGGAATGGCCGAAGATGGCAAAAAAGCAATAGAATTAACCCAGAAGCTAAAGCCGGATGTCATTGTTATGGATATTAATATGCCTGTGATGAACGGCTTTGAAGCCACGGAACATATTATGGCATTCTGTCCAACACCCATAGTGATTCTTTCTTCTGTTATAGATAAAGAAGGGATTTTTACGACGTTTAATGCACTTGCTGCCGGTGCGGTTGACGTGATGGAGAAACCTTCCATGCTGCCGAGCAACTCCTGGGGCAGTGTCGGTGACGCGCTTATCAAAAAGATAAAGTTGATATCTAAGGCAAAGGTTGTGACTCACGTAAAGGGAAGGGTAAAAGAGTTTTCTCCGCGTGTTAAACCCGTTTCTCCGATTAAGTCAAATACGCCGGAAATTATTGGTATTGGGGCGTCTACGGGAGGTCCTTCTGTGGTGATGCAGATATTGAAAAGTATTCCGTCTGACTATAACCCGGGAGTCCTGGTTGTTCAGCACATGGCGAGTGGTTTTATCAAAGGGTTTTCAGACTGGCTTGGGGCTGCGTGTAAGGTAAAAGTCAAGCTGGCTAAGGATGGAGAAAAGATTGAAAGCGGACAGGTGCTGGTTGCCCCTGACGGCTTCCATACTATAGTCCGTAGTAAAAAAACAATTGGGTTGGTTTCAGGTGAAAAGGTGCACGGTGTAAAACCTTCCGTAGATATCCTGTTTAACTCTATTGCCGAGGTATATGGCAATAGCGCCGTTGGAGTCTTATTGACCGGTATGGGTGCGGATGGCGCAGAAGGCTTAAAACATATTAAGAACAACGGCGGTCTTACGATTGCACAGTCAGAGGATTCCTGCGCTGTTTTTGGCATGCCAAAGGTTGCCATAGAAAAAGGGGCTGCAAGCAAGGTTTTGTCTGTAGAAGACATTATACGTGCGTTAAAAGGCGTTGTTAATAATAACGGTCAGTAAGGCATACGATAGATTTTCACGAAACGGTATCCTAAAAGATGTCTGCTTGGGTATTCTGCTATATATCTTTTTGAAGTAAAATGGGGATTTTATATGGGGAAGAGAAATATTTTAGTGGTTGATGATAGTCCATTGGTATTGGATATGATGAGTGAATTTCTAAGTGCAAATGGATTTGGAGTGTTTACTGCCCGCGATGGAATCGAGGCAATCGAAAAGGCATTTAGAGAACTACCGGATCTGATTATCCTGGATGTTATGATGCCCAGGATGAATGGGTATCAGACCTGTCGTTTGTTGAAATCAGACTATGAAACCTGCGATATTCCGATTATTATGTTGACGGTAAGAGACCAGACAAGCGATAAGTACTGGGGTATCCAGACCGGCGCCGATGTCTATTTATCTAAAGAATTTGAACGACCCATACTGTTAAAAACAATAGAGACACTTATACAAAAGAGACGGAAGATCCCTGCTGCGAAGTCGCTCATTAGGGGGACCAGTTTGATTAGCGCAGTCGATATTGTTTCGAAAGTAAACGAGCAGCTTGACAAAAAGCTGTTTGAAGCAACGGTATTAAACGAAATGAGTTCCTTGATTGAAAGAGGAATTGAGGATTTTGAAAGCATTGTAAATATTGTGATGGAGACATTGGCAAGGATTCTGGATTATGATGTGGCGGCAATTGTCGCTATCGAAGAGCATGACGTCGGATGTTTTTTTAAAATTAATAAACCCAGTAGCGAACTGCGCCTGAGAGAGGTGCAAGAATATACAAAGAACTACCTGAAAGAAAATAACATTTGTTTGTCTTCCTCAAACAAAATGACGGTTTTTGGCACGGACAAGATAGAACAGACAAGCGTTACCAACGAACAAAAAATAGCATACTTTGATGTGCCAATAAGATTCGCTGATAAGCTGGGCGGGCTGATTATATTAGCGCGCAATGCCTCCGAAAAAACAGACAGCAAAGAAGAAGATTTTTTTAAGGTTGTCGTAAAACAGGCTTTCGTTGTAATGGAAAATTCATGGCTTTATAATAAGGTGAAAAGTCTTGCGGTTACCGACAGCTTGACGGGTATCTATAATCATGGTTTCCTGTATGAATGTTTGTGTAAAGAATACGCCAGGGCGGAAAGATACAAGCTGCCGCTTTCCTTTCTGATGCTGGATATGGATTATTTTAAAAAGGTAAACGACTCCTACGGTCATCCTCAGGGTGACACCGTGTTATGTAAAATATCACACATTTTAAGAAACAACATTCGAGTCTGTGATACCATCGGGCGGTACGGTGGTGAGGAGTTTTCGATTATCCTGCCTGAATCAAAACTCGAGGATAGCGTAAATTTGGCTGAAAGAATCAGAAAGGAAGTTGAACAATATAATTTCGGAGACGTGAACAAGGTAATCAGGTGTACCGCAAGTGTAGGTGTTTCCAGCTATCCATGTCCTGATGTGAAAAATCTGGAAGACTTAATTAATAAGGCTGATAGGGCGCTTTACAATGCAAAGGCCGAGGGGAGAAACCGGGTGTGCATTCTATAGTGAATACCAGGTAAATTAAATGTTTGTATTTTCATAATTATTTATGCGGGTTTATACGATGTATTGCATAAAGAATCCCATCCTCCCCCTGTCCCCCTCCAGAGGGGGACAAAGGGGGTTGTTTGTGCTGGACATTTGTTGAGTATCAAAAAAACCGCTACCATGGGCAACCCAATTTAAGTTTTTCATTATTTCGATGGAAGAAACAAAACGAGTATTGTTTAAAGTAGATTTCGATAAATTTTGTCAGTATATAGAGGGCCGTACAGGTATCTATATTGACGACACTAAGCAGAATTCATTTAAAATAAGCCTGGATGCCCGTATGAGAATCCTGGGTATAAAAGATTATGATGCTTATTATTCACTTATTACAACAAATGCCGGAGGGAAAAAAGAATTTGACGAATTATTGAATCTCATATTGATTAAAGAGACATTTTTCTTCCGTGACGATAGGCAATTGAACATTTTAACGAAAAATATTCTGTCTGAGTTGATAAAAAGAAAGGAAGAGAAAGAAATAAAAATATGGAGCGCTGGCTGCGCTACAGGCGAAGAGCCGTATTCCATAGCGATGGCAATTATGGAAAGTCATCTGGCCGGCAATAGTAATGTCTCTATTTATGCTACGGATATCAGTGAGGCGGTTTTAAAAAGGGCAAAAGAAGGCATCTACCATAAAAGCAGCATGCGGGCGATTGATAAAGAAATGTTAAATAAATATTTTACCCACAGAAACGGACAATACTTTCTCGATGATCAGGTAAAACGGCGCGTCCGTTTTGAGACTGTAAATCTTATTGAACCTTATTTTCCTATGAAAGAAGAAAGTATTGATATTGTTTTTTGCAAGAACGTAATTATCTATTTTAGGTTAGATACGGTAAAAAAAGTCATTCGAAGGTTTTATAATGCACTTGCAGACGGAGGATGTCTATTTGTGGGGCATTCCGAATCTCTCTGGCAGATATCCGATGATTTTGAGTTAGAAGAAATTTCCGGGGTATTTCTCTACCGGAGAGACGGGAAAAATAAGACGACGTCTGCAAACAAATGGTCTCAGCAAAAGGGAAGAGCAGTAAATATTATGGATTTTACTTGTCAAAGATTATCTTCTCCTTTAGCGAAAAAAGCAATCCGGCATATTACCCTCACGTCGCAAGTGGTGAGAGAGAACGGATCGCAGCAGCATGTTGTCCCCATGCATAAGAAAATTGTATCCAAATGGATGGAGAAGGGAGCGCCGCCTGCAGGAGACGATAACTATGAATCGGTATTGGAAGATATCGAAGAGGTTTTACAGGACGATCCTAAAAATGCAAATGTTCATTTATTGGCGGGTGAGATATATGCAAACATGGGCTTATATGATAAGGCATTAAGAAAGGGTATGGATGTCCTGGAGATTAATGGTTTATCAGATAATGCCTATCTGTTGATAGGGGGCATTTATTATAAGATCGGAGAAAAAGAAAAGGCCGTTTCCTCCTTTAAAAAGGCAATATATTTAGATGACAATTCTCTACTAGCGCATTACTATCTTGGGAATCTGTATAAAGACGCTAGCCTTATCGAACAGGCCGTAAATGAATATAAGCATGTGATTCGCATTTTTGAGACAAATCCAGAAAGTAAAGAATGGTTAGTCGGTGAGGTTTTTACCGCGAAGCAATTAAAAGAGATATGTACAAGAAACATTGAACTGTTAGCATCAAATCAGCAAAAAGAGGAGAGTGGCGTGTCACCGCTGCGTTCATAAAAGATGTGAGAGTAACCGACATTAAAAAGCATGCGGATTCCTCTTTCATAGAAGATGATAGAGGGGAATTTCCGCAGGTTTTTCTATTTTATATTAAGGAGGGTATGCGATGGATACCAATAAAGAGTGTGTAAAAGAGAAAATACTGATAGTAGACGACAGTCCGCTTGTATGTGAAATGTTCAGTAATACATTATGTAAAAAAGGGTATGAAACAACAACTGCAAATGACGGAGAGTCAGCTCTCAAGAAACTGAACTCAGAAAGCTTTCAGGTTATGCTGTTAGACCTTGTTTTGCCGGGACTGAATGGGATGGATGTCCTGAGGGAATGCAGGAAAAATAACCATGAAATATGCGTTATAGTGGTAACAAGCTATGGCAGCGAAGCGACAGCGGTTGAAGCGATTCAGGAAGGAGCGGACGATTACGTTGTGAAGGATTTTATGATCATGAATGATGCCAGGAGTCTGGATATCGTAATTGGCCGCGGGCTGGAAAGAAGAAGGCTTGCCAGAGAAAATATCGAGTTGACCAAACAACTCAAGGAACTCAATGTGATGTTACAATCTGCTTATTCCCGCGTAAAAGACGAGAAAGATTACATTCATAATTTGTTTGGTAACATGTCGTATGCTGTAGTTTTATCAAATAACGAAGGGAAGATTCTTGGTTTCAATGATGTCTTTGTGAAAATGACAGGATTTCTCGAAAAAGACCTTTGCATAATGTGCGTATTCGATGTAATCAGGGATGAGTTTAAAGAGGGTGTTAAATCATTATTTAAAAAGATTCGAGCCGGTGTTGCGCACGGTATAAAGACAAAAATTGTTACAAAGGCACGGAAGGATGTCGATGTTACTTTGAATGCGACCTCTTTTAAAATGGGGGGGGAGCGACTGATTCTGACAACGGTTGTAGATGGAGCTGGAGATAAACAATGAGAGACGCGAAAATAAAGTCGCAGTTCGATCAGATTGTATCAGCGCTGTCACTCATCATGGACCAGTTTGGAAAGCACAATCTGCTGCATTCGAGACGCGTTGCCGTAATCGCAACTGCCCTTTCGGAAATCGTCATGCCCGAAAAACGAGATATCATATTCTATGCAAGCTTGCTTCATGATGTGGGTGCCGTCATCTTTGGTGAACATCCTTTAATGTTTCCAACGATGGAGGAACAAAAACGAGTTTCCCATATCTTTGAACATCCTACGGTAGGTTCAAAGATTATATCCAGAATAAGCGCCCTGGAAGAGGCACAAGCCTTTATCCAGGACCATCACGAGTGGTATGATGGAAGTGGTTATCCCAATGGAAAGAAGGGTGGAGATATCTTTCTGGGCGCTCAATTGATTCGTATTGCCGATGCCATAGACCAGAAGATACATGTTTATGGAGGCTATCTATGCACTGAAATTTACAATTATTTAAGATTGCATAAGGGGCGGGAATTTAGCCCGGACCTGTGGAACGCTATAATGGACTTGAAGAATAAGGATGCCGGGTCTTTTTGTATGAGAATTTCTGATGATATGAGTATGCAGGGGATATTTTCGGAGATTATTCAGTCGGTTAATCCTTATTGGATTGTATCTGCAACTAAGATGGATGACTATATGAAGATTATTTTGCATATCTTTGCTGACATTATTGATGCCAAGCATAAATACACAAAAAATCATTCGGAACGGATTGTCTTTCTGAGCGAAAAGATTGCCCATGTTCTGGAATTACCTGAGGCGGAAATTGAGAAAATCAGGTATGCTGCCCATCTGCACGATATCGGCAAGGTATACATACCGTACGAAATTTTAGACAAGCCCGGCCATCTTTCCGATCAGGAAGTGGATATCATGAAAAAGCACGCAATTATTACGATGGAGATTCTGGATACGATTGAAGCTTTTAGGGATTTATCGGCTATTGCCGGATTTCATCAGGAACGGTACGATGGCAAGGGATATCCTGACGGATTAATGGGGGAGGATATACCCTTGGGGGCAAGAATTCTGGGTGTTGCTGATTCCGTCGATGCCATGCTGTCAGACAGGGCGTATCGAAATGGCATAGGAGTGAGTAATACTATTATCCAATTAGAACGGTGTTCCGGGAGGCAGTTTGATCCTGTGGTAGCCGAGGTTGCTATAGGATTATTGAGTGACAAAGAATTTGTGGATGAGATGAGAAAGGCAGAGTAGTTTAGAATTGACACGATACTAAAATATCAGTAATATTTATTTTTCGTTTTTGTGTTCCGGATATGGGTATTATGCATATAGATACTGATATTTTAATTATTGGCGGCGGGGCGGCGGGTTGTTTTGCCGCCGTTGAAATCTACAAAAAATCTCCAAACTGCCGGGTGGTTATCATGGAAAAGGCGCATATTGAGCGCAGCGGCTGCCTTGCAATGGGATTGAATGCCATTAATGCGTACCTGCATTCCGGACAGACTCCGGAGTCTTATGTGTCGTATGTGGAGCGGGAGTTTGAGGGTGTAATAAGAAAGGACCTTGTCTATACCATTGCACAAGGGCTGAATGAGGTAGTTAAAGATGTGGAAGAAATGGGGCTTCCTATCGAGAAGAATGAAGACGGTACTTACAAAAAAAGGGGGAAGCGTAGTATCCGTATCTTTGGTGAACGGTTGAAGCCTATACTGGCCGAGGCTGTAGCAAAAACCGGTACCCAGGTGTTGAATCGCATCGTGGCGACCAATTTTATCTACGATGGTGGTCGTATCTGTGGAGCCTTCGGATACGGGATTAAGGACGGCAAGTTTTATGTGGTCAGCGCTAAAGCCGTTATTGTTGCTACGGGTGGGGCTTCCGGTATATATAGACCTAACAATCCCGGGGAAGCCCGGCACCTGATGTGGTACTGCCCGTGGAATGCAGGGACGGGATATGCCATGGGAATCCGCGCAGGGGCGGAGATGACCAGCTTTGAGAACCGTTTCATTGCCTTACGTGTTAAAGACGTGCATGCGCCGACGGGCACTATTGCTGTCGGAGTTCGCTCAAAGCAAATTAATGCGCGCGGCGAAGATTACCTGGAACTGTACTATAAACACCTGGGAGGAAATAAATGCCTCACGCAGCACAGGCTTTTGGCCACAGTTGAAGAGACGAAGGCAGGGAGAGGTCCGTGCTATTTGGATACGACTACATTGAATGACGCGGATGAACGTCGGCTAAAAGAAGATTTTTTGAATATGAATCCACAGATCATCCTTTTGTGGGCAAGCGAGGGTATGGATCCTCGGAAAAAACCTGTGGAAATTCAGGGGACGGAGCCTTTTGTTGTGGGCGGTCATTGTCAGGCCGGATACTGGATCGACAAAGAAAGAAGAACAACCTTAAAGGGTCTTTATGCTGCAGGGGAGGTGGCAGGCGGCGCGCCCAAAAAATATGTAAGTGGAACCTGGGTAGAGGCGCGTATTGCTGCAACGACTGCTTTGGAAGATATAAAAGGAGTATCTTTGAAGGACATAGATGGTGAGTTAATTCACACTGAAAAATCAAGGGTTTTGACTCCTTTAACGAAAGAATCGGGGATATCGCCATCGGAGGTGCGCGAACGGCTGCAAAAGATTATGGATGAATATGCGGGGGGAATTTCCATGAATTACGCCCTCCATGAGGAGAGACTGCTGGAGGCACGACGGTTATTAAAATGTCTCAAAGGACGCCTGAAAGACATAACAGCCGTAAATAATTATAACCTCGTTGAGGCATTAGAATGTATTGATAGGGTTGATGTCGCAAGGGTATTGGTAGAACACCTCATCTGCCGGAAAGAGACGAGATGGGCATGCTACCAGACACGATTAGATTATCCGAAGAAAGAAGATAGCCGATGGCTTTCGTTTGTTAATTCTATTTATAGTTCAGAAACAGATGAAATAAAAATGGTAGAAAGACCTTTGTGTGATGAGTATCTTTATCGATGAAAATATCTGTAACGGCTGCAAGGGGTTGCCCGTGGCACGGTGTGAACGCATTTGTCCGGGGGACTTATGTTACCGTAAGGAGAACATGAAGGCGGCGATTCGCGACCAGTCTGCCTGCTGGACCTGTGCCTGTTGTGTGAAGGAATGCCCTGTGCAGGCGATTGAACTGAGACTGCCTTTTCAGGCTTGCAGCAATGGCGCTTCGTTAAAAGCAAGGCTGAAGCGCGACAGAACGATTTGGACGGTTTGGGATGCCGAGGGGCATCAAGAGGAATTTATTATTCAGGCAAGGCGTTTGAAAGGAGATTAATGGAAGATGGTCAAAAATATTGACCCTCATGGGGGAAAACTTATAAATAGGATCGTTTCTACGGAGGAACGGGAAGTTTTGTTGGATAAGGCAACTCATTACGACATGAAAAAAATCCAGCTTAATTCCCGGGAAATGTCGGATCTCGATATGATCGCAGTTGGCGCAATGAGCCCTATCGAAGGATTTATGTGCAAGGCGGATTATGATAATGTGGTGGACAATATGCGGTTGTCTAATGGTTTGCCATGGTCAATTCCGATTGTTCTCTCTGCAACAAAAGAAAAGATAGAAGGACTCAAACCGGGGAAGGATGTTGCCCTTGTGGATCAGGCTAATGAAGTGGTTGCAGTTCTTCATCTGAAAGAAATTTTTCACCACGACAAGCAGAAAGAATCTTTAGAGGTCTACGGCACGGATGATGCGAAGCACCCCGGTGTGGATTACGTTTGCAAAATGGGTGAATATCTGCTTGGTGGCGGGGTGAGTGTGGTAAACAGGGCAAAACCCGGTAATTTCCTGGCATACAGGCTTGACCCTGTTGAAACCAGAGAGTTGTTTGTTAAAAAAGGATGGAGAAGAGTGGTTGGATTCCAGACTCGCAATCCCGTGCATCGTGCGCACGAATATATTCAGAAGTGCGCCCTGGAAATAGTAGATGCCATACTTTTGCATCCTCTGGTAGGAGACACAAAAAGTGACGATATTCCTGCGGACGTGAGGATTAAAAGTTATGAAATCCTTCTGGAAAAATACTATCCCAAAGATAGGGCCATGTTGTCCGTCTTCCCTGCCGCTATGAGGTATGCAGGACCGAGAGAGGCGATCTTTCATGCCCTGGTGAGAAAAAACTATGGCTGTACGCATTTTATTGTGGGCAGAGACCATGCGGGGGTAGGCAGCTATTACGGGACGTTTGATGCGCATTATATCTTTGATGAATTTGATCCGCAGGAGATAGGCATTACACCGTTATTTTTCGACCATACGTTTTACTGTAAGTCATGCAACGGCATGGCCTCTTACAAAACGTGCCCTCACGATTCGTCCAATCACGTTATTTTGAGCGGAACAGAAGTCCGCAAGATGTTGAGCGCCGGGCAAGCTCCTCCGCCTACCTTTACAAGACCGGAAGTAGCAAAGGTGCTGAGCGACTATTATCAAAAGTTAAAATAAACTGTCTGCGGCAGCTATTTACAGGCAGGGGTAATTCACGAATTGCCCCTGCCTGATTGAAATGGTTGAACACTAAAATAAGTTTACGGCGCCTTTGCAACGGTTAGAGCTCTCGTCGCTACGAAGGATTTGATGGTTATCATGTCCTCGTCGTCTCGTGCGACGATCGTCACTACATTGGGACCTTCCTTGAGCGGTACATCTGTATTGATTTCGAGTCTGGTTTGTTCTTTGGGCGCGGCAGTTTTGTTGGACTTGTAATAGACCTTGTCGTTGTTGATAAGGATATAAGCATGTTTCACGCATATATCGTCTTCTATGACGGCAGTTAATGGTAATCTGTCGTTTCCGAACAATATGGTCGATAGAGATTTACTCAAGGTAATCGTTGGCGGTATCCGTTGTATAAAAGGTTCGAGGGTATTTGGTTTGTTTTCTGTGCCATTCAATTCTACGGCTTCTTTTGCGGAGACCCAGCCGTGTCGATTGTCTGGCAGCGTGATGCGGAACCAGTCCGAATTTTTTGCATCGGACATGAGAATAGTTCCTTCCTTCATCATTGATAACACCGTAGAATTGAAAGACATCCCGCTGTAAAGCGGGGCATGATTTCTGCTTATCTTCAAGACGCTGGATGCATGCGTCAATTTAGACTTGCCTGCAATGATGGGAAAACTAAGTTTGTTGGACAGGAATATTCCAAATATAGAATCGGAAATAAGCAGGTCCATATTAAATTTGTCCGATGATAGCGTTTCTTTTACAAAAAAGGATAATTTTACCTCTTTCATTTCTCCCGGATTTAATAATCCGATTTCTGCCCGTCCGTTTTTTATAAAAATCTCTTTGTTGCTCAAATTTTTCAAGGTAATCACATTCTTTTCGGCAGTGCCTCCGCCAACATTTTTTACCAATACCAGCAGATCGATGTCCTCTCCTGTCTGAATTAATCCGTCTCCGTTGTTTTTTGAGGAGTTCTTTGCGTTATCCAGTATCTGATAGGAATAAGCGAAAAGCGGTCGCGGAAGCGCGTCGGTAACAATATTAAATTTAATGTCCTTCGGATTGTTCTGATTCAATTCATCGAACTTTATGCTTACTTCGTCCTCTCTGTCCAGCGAACTTTTGGGAATTTCTACCGTCGTAGAATACGATTTTGTTGCGCCCTTGTCTATTTTCCCTAAAATAAACTCGAGTTTATCAAAGAGTCCGTTTTTGCTCGACGAGATTCCCCGCAATTGATAGAGCGGTATTTCACCAACGTTGCTTACGGTCACCGTAAGGGTAATCTTCTCACCGGCCTTGACATGCCCGTTTGCCGGGTTTGTGGAATAAGAGGCGGTTGATTTTGCGGTTCCAGCGCCTGTGCCGGCAGACCAATTGATGTCTAATTTTTGAAGCGCAAGGGCAATCTTGTCTTCTTCTAACCGGGTCGTTTCCTCTATTATGGGCAGTGAATTCTGCAGGAAAGGCTCACGCTGCCAGGTAGTAGTATTGAGAAGCAATTTTTTCGCAAAGAGGACGTGAAAGTCTGTATTGAAATCCGGCAGTTTGTATGGATCACCCACCTCTTCTTCCGGTTCTTCCGTTTTATCTTTTTCCTTTGTTTCCAAGAAATATTTTATCGTTGCAAAAGAGGTTTCCCCTTTAGGGTGTTCGTCGAGGTGCTGTTTAAGGTCTTCCTCTCGAAGGGCTACAATGCCGCGGAATAGATTGACGTTGTCTTTTATTGCCGTTACGGGAATGAGTTTGATGTCCGGGGTAATGCCGACCGATTGAATATCGGTGAACAGGGGAGTAAGGTACTTGGCAATGGTCAATTTGAGCGCTGAACCGTCCATAAGTTCGATAAGTTGCTGTACGGAACCCTTGCCAAAACTTCTGTCTCCTATGATTACGGCGCGATTATTTTCCTTAAGCGCACCGGCAACGATTTCAGCGCCAGAGGCGCTCCCTGCATCAACAAGCGCTACAATAGGATAAGATTCTTCGTCTGCGTCTGTGTTTCTGGCTTCCTGTATCTCTCGTGGATGTCCGCTGGGTCCGACCGTGACGACAATGGGGCCTTTCTCAAGAAATTTGTCTGCGACTTCTATTGCCTGATCCAGCAGCCCGCCGGAATTATTGCGCAAGTCGATGATCAACCCTTTTATTTTATTGTTGGATGTTTTCAGACGTTTCAGGTGTTCGTTGAGACATTGAGAGGTATCGTCCTGAAAGTTTCTTATTTTTATATAGCCCAGACCATTATCCAGAGATGCGGATTCTACGGTTGGAATAGCAATGATTTCCCGTTTCAAAGAGATTGTCTTTGGCTGTACTGCTTTTTCAGTCAAAACCGAGAGTGTGACTTCTGTTCCAGGGTCTCCGCGTAATTTCCCAACGGATTCAGTGAGGTTCATGTTGATGGTGGATTCTCCGTCAATTTCAATAATCTTGTCTCCCGCCTTCATGCCTGCCCTTGCAGCCGGTGTGCCCTCGATTGGCGAGATTACCGTAAGTACGCCGTCTCGCTGTCCAACGACCATGCCCAGTCCGCCAAATTTACCTGTAGTGCCAATTTTAAATTCATTGAACTCCTTCGGCGGGAGGATAATAGAGTGTGGGTCAAGTTGTGTGAGCATGCCGTTGATAGCAGCGTATTCGATATCGTTTGCGGTGATGGTTTCGTTGGGCTGACGGTATGTATTGATAAAGGTGAGGGAATCCTGCAGAATTTCAACCATGTCTTTGCTACGCCGAATTTTGGACAGGTCATAGGTTTTTGAGACATCGTCTACGGTTACCGTTTCGGTATTGGTGTTTTCTGTAAAATCGGTTAATACTTCCGGTATAACCCTTTCCTGCCACGAAAGGGCCTCTTTGAGCATTTCCGTTGTTTTGATGCGTTCAGGGTCTACATACAGCCTGTTGACATAGGAACTAACGATTCCTGGCAGGCGAAATTTATAAGTGGTGTCGTCTTTCTCCGCCCGTTTTTCAAAATGAGGTTCCAGTCCAAAAGTTTTATTAAGAAGAATAAAGAGGCATGAGATGGAAAATAAGGAGAGGAATGTAATCAATAAATATCTGGACGTAGATTTTGATTTCATGCACGGATCCTTTTGGTTAAAAATCACATTGTCAAAATTGACCACAGAAAATATAAATTGTCTTCAATACCCGTTTCTGTGTAAGAAAAAAGAGAATTTCCCGCAGCCTTTTCAGAATAATTGCTGTGGTTTATTTTATTATTACTAAGTATAAAAAGATAAGAAATATTTATCAAGAAAATAGTCAGCAACCGTTTTACAACCTACCCGGGATAATCTTTCCCATAATGACTGCTTCCCTTGCCCCTGTGGCGCTGGGAATATTGTTGGGGTTATAGGAAATTGTTTCATTGGCCAGGATGGCAAAGGCAAGGGCTTCTTTGGTGTTGGGTGAGATGCTGAATTTATTGATTGAATGTATCTGAATTGTGGGTTCGAGATATTGTCTGAGGAATTTTATAAGGGTGTCATTGTGGCTTCCGCCTCCCGAGAGTATTACTTCAGACAGGTGATGTTTGGGTAAAATCCACTGCTTATAACTGTCCGCAATGGTGCGGGCTGTAAAGGTCGTAACTGTTGCCAGAATATCCAGGTCTTTGATTCCGGAATGTGTGGCATCTTTGTAAAGGTTGTCTGCAAAAGATATCCCAAACTCCTCTCGTCCTGTGGTCTTTGGAGGTGGTTTTGATAGATAAGGGTGTGCAAGGAGGGCAGCCAGAAGGCTGTCATGAATCTTTCCCCTTTCTGCGAGTTTGCCGCCTTCGTCAAAGTGTTGCGTATTGTTTGTGACAAGCTCGGTAATGCGGTCAATTATCATATTGCCAGGGCCTGTGTCGAAGGCGATAACGTCATTGATGCCGCAGTTTTTTGGCAGTATGGTGACATTGGCAATTCCTCCGATATTTTGCAAGGAGCGTCCCTTCTCTTTGTCTCTAAAGAGGAGGAAATCCACGTAAGGCACGAGTGGAGCTCCCTGCCCTCCTGCCGCCATATCTCTTGGCCGGAAGTCAGCCACTGTCGTAACGCCCGTTTCCTGAGCAATAACGGAAGGTTCGCCAATCTGGAGCGTAGACCGGATGTGTGGCAAATCCCACGTTTCTCCTTTAAAATTATTACTTCTGGCTTCAGTTTTTTTTATGGTTGCTTGATTGGGGAGATGATAGATAGTCTGCCCGTGGGAGCCAACGAGGTCGATATCCTGGATGGCAATCTGAGCCTTGTTTGCAATGGATTTAGCCGCATTTGCAAATAACTTTCCGAGGTGAAAGTTTAGCTGGCAGACCTTATCAACCGTGCCCGTTTCAGGATTACAGGTATCGAGGATGGCAGTGCGTGTGAACTCGTCATAAGGATAGGTTTCAAAAGCAAGGACGTTTATTTTCGTATGTATGTCGTTTCCAGAGATTTCCACAAGGCAGGCGTCTATACCATCTGCCGACGTTCCCGACATAAGGCCAATGACCTTTTTGGGATTTTTGTGCTGTAGCCGCAGGAGTTCATTTAGCATTTTTGGGTTTAATGGTGTGGACTGGACTTGCTTTTATAGATTTCTGCCTCGCGGTCTGCATCGCCAAGCATCCCCTTGGAACGATAAACTTCTTCAAGGACCTTGTGTACATCAATAAATACAGGGTCAACCTCAAGCGTCTTTTTGAGAGATGCTTCTGCATTATCAAGGTCTCCTTTTTCTTTATATGCCAGTCCAATATTGTAGTGAAAGTTTGCCATGTCGGGACGCACGGTTAATGCCTTTTGCCAAACGGAAATAGCATCGTCGAATTTGTTGACTTTTGTATAGGCGATGCCCAGGTTATAATAAATTTCCGTCTTTTGTGGGTTAATTTCCAATGCCTTCGTCCATTCTGCAATAGCCTCGTTGAATTGCGCCTTTTTTGCATAGAGAATGCCCAGATTGTATTTTGAATTTACAAGACCTGGATTTATATCAAGCGCTTTCCTGAATGCCGTGGTTGCATCTTCTTCCTGCTTCTTATGGATGTAAACAAGACCCAATCCTTCGTATGCCTCTGCATAATGGGGATTGATGTCGATGGCTTTTTTGAAGATGGAAACGGCTTCGTCGGATTTTCCTCTTTTGTTAAGGATCGTGCCCTGCCCCACAAGAGCCTCTATCATGGTAGGGTTCAGTTCCGATGCCTTTTTGTAAGCAGCCAGGGATTCATCGAACATACCCTTTTCGTCGTAAAGCAAACCCAAACTATAATGGATTTTTGCGTCGTTTGGAGTGGACTCCAGCAGTTTCTTGTTTTTTTCAATTTCTTCGTCTACCATCGATTTTTTATGGACTGAAGGAGCTTCTCCTTCAAACTTGACGGAGGTGGAATGTTGAGTAGTGGATTGTGTGCCGGATTCTTTCTTGCCGCACCCAATGGTATAACAGGAAAGAAGCAATAGAATAGAGACCAGGAAAGACGTATGTGTTTTTAGATGTGCCATAAAAATCCTTTTCTTTTTAAAGAGATATTGTATAAGTTATGTAATTAATGAAGCAACGGGAAGTAAGAAGCAAGAAGTCAGATGCAAGAAGCAAGAGGTCTGAAGCAGGAATTACGTCTGATTGTGATCTTGCCTCTGACCTCTTACTTCTAGCTTCTAGCACCTTGCTTCCGATTAATTATATAGTGTAATGGCCATTCGTCAATCTGAAACTATGGATCAGCATATAAAACAATCTCATCAGGATCAGGGTCTTACCCGTGCGATGAGTTTTTTTGATGTGATTTGTTTGGGGATTAATAGCGTAGTTGGCGCTGGTATTTTTTTATTACCGGGGCAACTCTGCAGTTTAGCCGGCGATGCGGCGCTGTGGCTATTTCCGATGTGCGGAGTCCTTTGTTTCATCATTTCCCTGTGTTTTGCAGAGATGGGGGGGATGTACAACAAAACAGGCGGCGCATATCTATACGCCAGGGAGGCATTCGGGCCGTTTGCGGGTTTTTTGGTGGGCTGGATGATGTGGCTCTCGTCTATTATTGGCTGGGCATCGGTCGCTAGCGGTTTTGGGCTTTATTTGGACTATTTTTTACCGACAGAGAACGGATGGCTAAGCAAGATGATTATTGCGATTCTGATAGTAGGGTTGAGCGCCATCAATTTTTTTGGCGTTAAACCGGGGGCAAGGACGATCAATTTTTTTACCATAGGGAAACTCCTGTCGTTGCTTATTTTCATTGGTGTGGGATTCTTTTTTATTAAGAAGCAAAATTTGGTTCCGTTTCACGATGTCGGAAATTTTAACGCCGCAGCCATTATGGCACTGTATGCCTATACAGGGTTCGAATTTGTCGTGGTGCCTGCTGAGGAGATGCGGCATCCTCAAAGGGACATCCCGCGCGTACTGTTTTTTGTGCTGCTGATTGCAACCGGTTTATATATCGTTATTCAGATCGTCGCAACAGGAACGTTTCCCGGTCTTGCCGCATCTGATAAACCGCTTGCTGACGCAGCGCGATATTTTATGGGGGCGGCAGGCGGCGTGATTATTGGCGCAGGGGCATTGCTCTCTATCGGCGGCATTAATGCAGGCATTGCCCTGACAAGTCCGCGCAGTCTCTATGTGCTTTCAACCGATGGATTCTTTCCTAAAATATTTTCCAAAATACATCCCACATATCATACCCCATATCTGGCTATTATAGTCAACACGGCCTTAACGCTTTTATTAAGCTTGACAGGCAGTTTCAAATATCTGGTTGCAGCCAGTGTTATGGTAAGTATACTCCAGTATATTCCTACCTGTCTGGCCGTCGTTATACTGAGAAGATACAAGCCTGAGTTGGAGCGGAATTACAGGATACCCGGTGGGTACTGTATTCCTGTTCTGGCGTTGGCGATTTGTGGTTGGTTGATATGTCATGTAGAACTGAAGGTACTAACGGCAACAGTTGTTGCTATTCTTCTGTCATTGCCGTTTTACTTTATGCGGAGGCGGATGGTTTAACCTCCTCCCCCTTAATCCCCCTCCGAAGGGGGACAGACGCTTGTTTTGCCCTCGCCGATTGGACATCTGCCATCAACCCTTACGCCCATGGCAACCATCTGTCCCCCGCTGGCGGGGATGAGGGGTGGAGAAAGGGAAGGATGAAGCAAGAGGCTGGAAGCATGATGCAAGAAGCAAGAAGTGGGATGCAAGATCCAGGAATTGTAGAGACGCAAAATCTTGCGTCTCTGCATCCACAGTATAGCGTATGATAACGACATTACGGAAATTTTGCAAAAAACTAAATTGATACAACTATTAGAATATTCCAACAGGCAGGCGATATGCGCATTGTCATTACAGATACAGAGAATGAAAATTTAATACAGGAAGAAGCATTTCTGGACAATCAATACAGGGTTATTTCCCGTTCCGGTCTGAATATTACCGAGATACAAATTATTGAGGCTATGAGAGGACTTGCCACTCCTAAAAGGATTCTTTTCCTGGAAAACCGGACGGGGGTTTCTGGCATTATTGCGAGGGGCTTATATCCCGAGGCGGAGATATCTATCCATTGTATGGATTTGTATTATGCCGGCAAAATCAGGAGAAACTTGTTAAAAAATGAGGTTTCCTCTGTTGCGGTCTGCTGTAAACCCTATGTGGAACAGAAAGATAGTTTTGATGTAATTTTTCTCCAGTTGTCAAAAGGCAGCGCCACGAAAGAATTAACGCTGGATTTAATGCAGCAAATTCACCAGGCGCTGCACGTGGGCGGGAAATGCTTTTTTTCCATAGAAGGGAATGATTCATGGGTTCGCAATCAGGTCGAAAAACTCTTTGGGGGGTTTTCCCTTTATTCCACGAGCAAACCCGGCTGCTGCATAGCGGTGAAAAAGAAGGAAAAACTGAAAAGGATACGGGACTTTCAGGCGGAGTTTGTCATGACAATTTTTGGGAAAAAACCGGTTCGCCTTCTTACCATTCCCGGCGTCTTTTCCCATCGGGAAGTAGATCAGGGTGCGCTGGCCCTGGCGGAAGTCGCAGGTGGGGAATCTCAAAAAGGTGATGCGGTACTGGATATGGGTTGTGGATGTGGAGCCATTGGGATATCGATTGGGGTGAACCGTGACGTAAGCAGAATTTGCTTTGTAGATTCAAACTCACGGGCTGTTTATATCACGGGAAAAAATTGCCAGCTCAACGGCCTGGAACGCTATGAAGTAGTGATGAGTGATACAGGGATAGAGGAAGAATGCGGATTCACCCTTTTTACCGGCAACCCACCCTATTTTTCTCATTACAAAATTTCAGAACTCTTTATTAGTAGTGCATACAAGGCTTTGAAACCAGGAGGAAGGGCTTTTGTTGTGGCCAAGACAGCGGCATGGCACCATAAATTTATGAATACCCTGTTTGGCAATGCAGAGCTTATCAACAGGAGAGGTTACCAGATTATAAAATCAGTCAAATAGGTCAGCCAGATCGGGAAGAGGAGTTTTTCATTAGACCTTTCACAAACTTTGCCACGCTTCATCCTCTTCCTGTTTAGGCCAGTCTTTTCTGAGAGAGGATTCGCTTGCAATAGCAGTATCAATCCTTTCATTGATTATCTTTACCTCCAGAAATTGTTGGATTTTTAAGATGAATTTTAGTCTGTTAGTCTAATGCCTTCTCGTACCAATTCGTTGCCCCCAGATCTTTTTTACCATTCCGTCATCGTCTTCGTCGTAAATTTCACCCACGACTTCTTCTAAAATATCTTCTAATGTTATGATACCTATCGCCTGGGTACCCTGGCGCACTATGGCCATGTGTATTCGATTTCCTTGAAAATTCTTGAGTATTCTGAGAATGGATTCGTTGACATCGACAAAATATGGTTTTCGGAGTAAGCTGGTTAATGAAAACTCTGTTTTAGTGTCCATCATAGCTACAAATTCTTTTGTGTGAAGGATACCGACTATTTGCGGTTCGGTTTCATCAGCTATGACAGGGAGTCTTGTGTGTCCACAGGCGATAATAACTTTTAGTATTTCCTCTTTGCACATAGAACTACGAACTGTGACGACCTTGGAAAAGGGAAGCATAACTTCAGATGCCTTCTTAAAGCGCAATGCAAATAAATTCAAAATATAATCCCTATGAACCGGGTGTAGAGATTTCAGGGAAAGTTCTGATACCCCGTCTTCAGAAAGAAGGGCCGGTCGAATGCCTAACAAGGAAAGAAGTCTTACCGTTGATTGTTCAAGGATATGGACAACTGGCATGGCGATCCTTGTCATAAGGGTTAACAAATAAATCGAGGCTAACGATATCTCTTCGGGATAGCGGATTGCAATGGCTTTCGGTACCAGTTCACCAATAACAACAGTAAAAAAGGTAAAAGGGATGGCGAAAAGTGCGATTCCAAGAATTTCCGCCGTTGTGCCAGAAACATTTAAAAATTTCTGCAGAAACGGAAGAATAGTTTCCTCAACTTCTGCGCCGCCAACTGCGGCGGATAAAATTCCGACGAGCGTAATACCTACCTGAATAACGGCTAAAGTTCTTTCAGGGCGCGCCTTTAGGTTGATAAATATTTTTGCGGCTGCATTTCCTTTAGAGGCCATATCTCGTAAAAGCGGAACATTGGTAGAGGCAAAGGCCATTTCCATACATGAAAATATGCCGTTAAAAAGGAGCAATACAATTACTATTATCCATTCCATTGTATGATTAGTTCGTGTTTTATTATCGTGTCTATTCCACCACACAAAAAATTTCTAACAACTGATTTTGATTAATTCTTCCCTTCCTTCCTCAGGACCAAGGTAATACTCACCATGGTTCCATGGTCATCAAATAACTTTGCCATTCTGGTGTTGATGGAAACAGTAGTCTGAGTGTTTGCCGGTAATATCTGAAAATCAGTGGTTTTCTCACGGGTAGTCCAGAGAGTGTCTGCAGGAATAGATAAGTTCATGCCGGACAGATGAGTCTGGAGGTCTATGTTTGCGGTATCCGTTTCATGAATATTCAGGAGTTCTTTTGCTGTTTGATTTATATGAGTAATTTTCCATTGCTCATCGGTAACAACCACGCCTTCTTCCAGCCCGGATAAGATCGATTCGAGGACACTTGTTTCTTCCTCTTTTGCAGGTATTTGTCTCATACGCAGCAGTGCTTTTACCCTGGCAAGGAGTTCGGTTTTATTGAAGGGTTTACTGATAAAATCGTCAGCGCCTGCTTCAATGCCCTTGATCCGGTCGTCCATCTCATGCAGGGCGGTAATCATTACGATCGGTATGCTTTTTGTCGTTCCATTTGCCCGCAGCTTCTGGCATACCTCATAGCCTGTGAGTTTGGGCATCATGATATCCAGCAATATTAAGTCGGGATTTTCTGACTTTGCTTTTTCCAGCGCTTCTTCACCGTCGTATGCCTCGATCACATCAAATTCAGAGGCAGTCAGGATTACCCGGAGTAATTTCACATTTTGTTTGATATCGTCCGCTACTAATATTTTAGCCTTGTTCATGGTTTTTTAATATATTTTTCTACGATGAGCGGCAGTTCCTGGGTATTGATGGGTTTGCTGACGTAAGCGTTGCAACCGGTGTCAAGAATTTTTTGCTCGTCTCCCTTCATGGCATAAGCGGTTACTGCGATAATGGGGATGTCCTTCGTAACTACGCTTGCCTTGATTTGCTTTATCAAAGTAAGCCCGTCAATGCCCGGAAGCTGGATGTCCATAAGGATAATATCCGGCTTTTGATTCTTTAAGAGGCTTAATGCCTCCTCGCCGGTGGTTGCTTCGATTATATTGTATCCCTTTGCCTTAAGCACAACGCGCATCAATTTCCTGTTTTTTTCGTTGTCCTCAACGACCATTACGTTTTTGTCAGACATATACTTTCCTTAACTAATTGATAACTTTTAATTGCTAATTTTGCAATGAAAACAAAAATTGCTTAATGGCACATTCAGCATTGAAGTGCAAAATCTAAGGTTTCATACTTCATTGATAAGCGCATATTATCCCTTTTTGATACGCAACTGTTCTATCTTCTTAATCGCACCAAGAAGGTCTTCCTTTGTATGCGTGCTCTTTTGAACGATGGCTAAAATGTTCCCATTTAATTCTTCCTTTTCCTTGGGGGTGATATCTTTTGCGGAACAGATAATAATGGGGATGCTCTTTGCCACCGGATGTGTCCTGAGCTTTTCAACGACATCAAATCCGCTGACTTCCGGCATCATAAGGTCGAGAATGATGAGGTCGGGATTGTTATTGATTGCAAGATTGATTCCTGCCTTTCCACTGTATGCCTTGAGCACCTCAAAGCCTGCATTTTCCAGGATTGCGCTCATATATTTAACGGCCTTTTCATCATCGTCAACGACCAGTATTTTCATCAGTTTTCCCTTATCCTTCTCGGCGGGAATGCAGGCATTTACGGTATCAATGAGTTTTACCCTATCGACGGGTTTGATTAAATATTCGGCTGCGCCCAGGCTGAATCCAAGGTCTTTATTATCAACGATTGACACAATAATTACCGGAATGTCCGCAGTGTCCAGCGAATTTTTTAATTCTGAAAGGACGTCCCATCCGTCTTTCTTTGGCAGCATGATGTCGAGGGTAATCAGAAACGGGTGAAATTCCTTTGCCTTTTTAATAGCCTCTTCGCCATCCACAGCCACGATAACGTTGTAGCCTGCATTCGTTAAATACAGGGTAATAAGATCGGCGGCCATACGGTCATCCTCGACAACCATGATTGTCCTCGCCTCCTTTTCTCCCGTGACCGGTATTTGACGTGGTTTGGCTTCGATTTCTTTCGGTTTTGCTTTTCTCAGTTGGGCTTTTAGGGGTAATGCAAAATAAAATATACTCCCCTTTCCGTACTCACTTTCGAACCAGATGTTTCCCCCATGCATCTCGACAATCCTTTTGGTCAGGGCAAGACCCAGCCCCGTGCCTTCGTATTTTCGGGCAAAAGAGCTGTCGGCCTGCCAGAATTCCTTAAACACTTTTTCCTTGTCATCGAGTTTCATCCCAATTCCTGTGTCCGATACCGATACCTGCAGCATGTCATCCATGATGCCGGCCTCTATGTTAATGTGTCCGTTTTCCGGAGTAAACTTAATGGCGTTTGAAAGCAGGTTATATAAGATTTGTTTGAATTTGACACGATCTGCCTCGATGTCGCCTACCTCGGTCAGTATCGTGGTTTTCAAGTCAAGGCGCTTTTTATTGGCAAGTCCCTTTAAGATGGTATGCACGTCCTCAATGGCGTCATGCACGGGAAAAATCTCGTACTGAAGTTCCATCCTTCCAGCCTCGATCTTGGACAAATCCAGTATGTCGTTGATCATTTGAAGGAGGTGAAGGCCGCTGCTGTGGATATCCTTGACAAAATCCAACTGCTCATCATTCAGATCACCGGAAATTTTGTCCCGCAGTACCTCTGCAAAACCGATTATGGCGTTCAGCGGCGTGCGCAGTTCATGCGACATATTAGCTAAAAATTCCGATTTCATCTTGTTGGCTCGTTCTAAGGCCAGGACGGCCTTCTGCAAGTGGGCAGTCTTTTCTGCAATCTGTTGCTCCAGGTTGGCATACGTTGACTGCAATCTGATGGACAGGTCATTAAACGCCCGGCCGAGTTGCCCCACTTCGTCTTTGGATGATATATCTGTCTTTGTCGTAAGATCGCCGGTTTTTGTAATGGCAGTTACCGCAGTTGTCAGCCGCTCAATCGGTTTCATGAATTTTCCTGTTGTCAGGAAAATAATAGTCACAATTAACACGATGCTGATAGAACCAACGGTAATAAAAAAGATAAAGTTTGCAGCAAAACGTTGTTCGGCAATTTCCTTCGGGATAATAACACTGATTGCCCCCCGTAATTCGCCTACTTTATAATCATAACCGGCATCGTAATTGTTTCGCACAAATTCAGGGGCATGTTCCTTTGCCCCGTGGCACAGCAGACACTCTTCCTTTACATATAAGGCATACAGATACCGTTCAACCCTTCTCTCATCTACGATGTCATCGCCCCAGTATTCTACAAGGTTGTGGTCTTCCTCCATTTTTTTGAGCACCTTTTCTTCAAAGGGGTCGGGTTTATTGAATAAATTGCGATACCGAACACTTGTCTGCTTAATAATATAACCGGTCTTTTCCGCAAATTTTACCCCGATCGCATGGCCGGAAACGGCAGGAATGAAAAGTTTTGTCTGCTCTGTGATTCCGATTTTGGATGTTTGCAGAGAGGAAGCAAGGTAATTCCGGGTGGTCTCCAATTCCACAGCGATCAACTTGGCCTTTTCCCGGACTTCTCTGATGAATTCCTGGCGCGTCCGTTTATAAATTAAAAAAGCGATTACGCTGTTCAAGGTAACCAGCAATACGACCAGGAGGATAACGAGTTTATGTCTAATCTTCATTTAATAGCTATTTTAACAATCTCAATCCTCTGTGTCCAATTCTTTACCTCCTGTGCATCCATCTCTACATCAGGTTTGGAAATGGTTTTTTATGAAAGAATGTCGACCCTATTTATTGACCGGCATCTTGTAAAAAAGTATAGTTTACTTTTGATCGAACAGCCTGTTCAAAATTTTATCCAGACTCTTCGGGTTTTTGCACTCCAATAACTCCCACCTTCCGAATCCGCCGTCATGATTGACAGCCTTCACCCATCTTTCAGTTGCGGTCTTCTTCTGTCTGTCCTGCTCGGATTCATAGCGCTTTTCCTATACGGAAATAATAACCCGCAGGCCGTCTGCCTGACATCCTTTTGGGCTGGCCTTCCTCGTAAATCCAGTATTCTTTAGGCTCCTCAAAGGGATTATTTAAAATTGGATTATCAACAGCTAATGACATAGTTAGTCCTTCTAATCATGAATCTCCTTGTCTCTCTAAAAGATGTAATGATTTGATTTTTCTCACAAGCTCTTTTTCTGATGGAAGCGCGAGCTTGTATTTTGAAGCGAATATCTTATTGTTTAAGTTTCCCAAAACATATTTTGCAAAGACTTCGTCTTTACGGGCACATAATATCAAACCTATCGGCTCGTTTTCACCTTCGGTCATTTCATTGTCTTTGAAATAGTTTAGATAAAAATTCATCTGGCCTATGTCTGCATGAGTAAGCTCATCAACTTTAAGGTCTATGAGAACCATACACTTCAGGAGACGATTATAAAAAACAAGGTCAACATAATAGTGCCTGTTGCCTACGGTTATACGCCTTTGCCGCGCAACAAAAGTAAATCCCTTGCCCATTTCAAGGAGGAATTTCTGAAGATTATCCATTATCGCCTGCTCAAGATGGGTTTCAGTGTAAATAGTTTCCTCTTTCAGATTTAGAAATTCCAGAACATAAGGGTCTTTAATGGCATCGTCAGGAGTCTCTATAACATGGCCTCTTTTTGCGAGTCTCATTACCGCCTTAGTATCTTTACTCAGAGCCAGCCTTTCAAAAAGCTGTGAATTAATCTGTCGTTTCAGTCCACGGAATGACCAGTTGTTATTGATTGATTCCTGTTCATAGAATGAGCGGGCAAGGGGATTTTCAACACTTAGAAGCTCGCAATAGTGAGACCATGAAAGCATTGGTTCAAATTTGGCAGACAGTGTCTGTGGAATTGATGATTTTCCAGACAATGTTTGGAATTTGTGAACATCAGGAGATTCAACAGACAATGTCTGTTGAATTCGTATTGGGAATTCGAGATAAAAACGTCTCATATTTCTGAGATTCATCTCAGAAAATCCTCTGCCAAATTTAGCTGTCATATCTGCTGAAAGCCTTTTTATCAGTTCTTCTCCGTATCCAGCCCTTGCCTTTCCTTTCTGCTCAAACTCAACGATCTCTCTGCCGATTTCATAATAGGCAAGCACTTGAGTTTTGTTGATTTGACGGACTGCGGTTGCCCTTGCAGAATGAATAATATCCGCAAGGCGTTTGATCAGCGTGGTATATTTATTTGGCGTTACTTGTTTAGGCAAAAATTCCCTCCTGCCTCATCCCGCCAGTTGGACTTGAGCTCTATGTCTTGAGATTCAACCCCGTTAGAAATCTCCCTGCCTATACGCCTTAATATCATATGTGAGCCTCCCCGTTGACCACTCGAAGGCTTTCTAACGGAGTCAACCGATTTTAAAGCCATATTTCCTTTCTCTCTTCTCAAAAGCCTCTTGCCCGCCTTCTAAAATTTCGCAAACATGCTCTCTTATCCCTTGCCCTTCCAACATTATGGACGCAGCATCATCTTTAAATGTATTTTCAAGAGACCCGCAAACATAGCCTATTCTTGAATTTTGTTTTCCCACACTTCTATCAAAGTTTGCAACTATAATCTGTTCTGAATCGGTATTAACAACAAGATTTGGATTATGAGTAACTATAATTACCTGCCTTCTTTCCTTTGCATTTCTAAAATACTTCACAAGCGTATTAAAAACAGACCTGTTATCAAGATTTTCTTCAGGCTGGTCAATAAGAATTGGCCGTCTGTCTTCTTCATCAAGCTCCAAAAATAAAATAAGAAGAGCCACTCCTTTTAATCCGGGGGATAAATTATCAAGGTCTATTCCATTAAATTTAATTGAATAACTAATATCAAAATATTTTGTGGAATAAAGCCAGTTATCAAAATCCAATTCGGTATATCTATCTTGTTTTAATTGTGAAGCTATCGTTCTGCCGTCTTTCTCAAAGAGGTCAAGAATTTTCTTTAAAAAATCTTTAATAGAATTTTTATCACTATCTGAGATTTCTGAGCTATCAAGATTCAGTTTGAATGATAGGCTTTTAATCTTTTCTTCAAGGGCTTCTGGCTTAGACTGGCGAAAAAGTCCATCATGCCTCAAATCAATAAGATTATGCCCTTCTCCTGCCATAGTATTAACATTAATGTTAAACTGGACAGTAAAATCAAATAATTTCTCATTTTCCTCGCTACTTGCTTGTAGAATATTTTCCAATGGCGCATAAATTGCCTTTAGTTTTTCTTTTTCCTCGAAAATCAATTCAAAGTAGCTAATGAAAAGATTTTCTCTATCTTTTAATATTTCCGGCAACTTCTTTTCTGATTCTTCTACTTTCTTTATATCTTCGGTTAAAGAATCTTTTTTCTTTTTAAAATCCGCTAATGCCTTATTTCTTTAATCTTATCCTGTTTTGATGTTTCAAGTGTGATTTTACCCTTCCAATCTTTAATCTTCTTATCAAGCGTCCCTAATTCATCTTTTTGTTTCTCAATCTCCTTGTCAATCTCTTCTTTCCTCGCATCAACTTTCTGTTGGAGATTTTCAGGAGATAGGACAACCTTTATACGATCTGCGTCTTCCTTCTTTATTCCTATTGCCTGAAGGTCATCCTTTAGTTTATCTGCAAATTCTTTTGAATTCTCTAAGAAAACAGAAATTTCATTTGTTATTTCCTCAACCTTTAATACCTTCATTTTTAATTCTGAGATTGTCTTCTCTATGGTAGTTTTTTTTTCGGTAGCAGTGTTAAGGGTGCTTAATACTTTTTTTTGTTCATCAGAATCTTTTAAAGCTTCTGATATTTTGTCCATCTCTGCATTCAGATTTTTTATTTCGTTCTCAATTTCCTTAATTTGTTTATTTTTATTATCCTTAGATTTAATTAATTCCTTGTGCTCAAATATCTTTGAGTTTATATCTTCTATCTGTTTTGTAATCCTGTTTTTTTTATCGTTTATAACTCTTAATTGAGCATTTTTATAACTTTTAAAATCTGAAAAACTAGCCTTATTTTCTGGCAGAATCTTTTGGAAAATCACATTTTCAATTTGACGCTCAATCTCGCTTTTTCCTATCTCAGAGCATAACTGGTCAACATAATCTTGAGGCAAGTACCTTACTTTTCCTTCTTCTGTAGAATCTTCTATTTTGTTGCTGATTGTGATTTCATCAGGCGAGCCATCCTCCCATTCGACTTTAATCTTTGTTCCATCTAATTCTTTAAATGCCCTTTTCAGAAATGATTTGGATTTGATCTCATTTTTTTCATAGCATTTATAACTATTAGTTGAATAAGCAATCAAATCCAAAATAGCAGTTTTGCCAGAGCCTTTGCCCCCTATAATGCTTACTAACCCTTCATTTAGAGACATCGGTTTATTATCTTCAAACCAATTATTCGAGTTGGATATGGTGATTGATTTTATTATCTTATCTCTTTCTAATTTCTGATTAGGCGGGTCTTCACCTATATAAACCCTTGCCTCTGGTTCATACAAAATTTGTTTTAATCCCTCAAAAGTAGGATCAGCTTTGATCCAGCAAAATCTTAGTTCACAAGCAGTAGAATGATTTTCACAATCATGTCCAGCGTCACTTCTCTTCGCACACGGACGGCATATATCAACATGTCTGTGCGCATCTGATCCATGGATACACGGTTTTAAACTCGTATATTTCCTTATTATTTCCTCTATGGAATCTGAACTTTTGCCTAAGAAATAATTTCGATCACTTGAATTAGATGAGAAAATACAATCAACAAATCTATAGATTCCTTCTCTTGTTGCAGCAAGGCTTGAATGCTGAATTCCCGATACCCCATCGCCACTCCTGTTAGAAACAACGACAACAGATTTTTCCTGTAATAACTTATCTTTTGTTATTATCTCTTTAATTTTATCAATCGATACTTTGAATTGCTCAATTCCGTCCTTATAAGCAATATTTTCTTGAAGTGTGTTATCATGCTTATACTTCCTGCCGAGCTTAACGAGATCAGCACGGATACATTTATAGACTTCGTCTTGATATGAGTATTCCAGACTTGAAAAAAACTTGCTGTCAAGTTCATCGACAATTTCTGGAGAAAATATTATATGCAAATTAATAGGAGTATCTTCAGACGTTACAGGTAAAATTCTAAGTTCTACATTTGGAAGTAGATAATCAATATTACTTAAGTGTCCAGAATCCTTATAGGATTTTACTTTTTTATATCCTTCTATGGAAAAATAATCAGTCAATCCCAAAACAGATATGTTTTCAAGGGAGGCAAGCTTTGCTAAATATTTATCCCATTTTTCATCATCGGTTGTCCCTTCAAACTGGTTATTTAAAACAGATGATGGGGTATGCACATGCAAATCCCATTTGCGCCATTCTGAACCATTTGGATATTTAAAACCTGTCATCTATGTCACCACCTATAGACCGTCTTTACATTTTCACTTAAGTTCCCTCACCACCATTACCTCATTCCCTCTATGGTCAAAGACTTTGACGGCGATGCGGTTTTCTTTGTCGAAAACAAATCTGTTCGGTAATCTTATCTCCTGACAATTGCCCTTTTTGCTCTATCTTTTCTCGATGTTGTCAAATTGGAGTATATTAATTTCCTTTATAGTTGTTTATAAAATTTTAATAGCATCTCAGACTTCGCGAAAAGGCCTATCTGTGGGGACAGCATTTTTCCTTATCTCGCCTTCGTGTCTGTAAGCCTCAACATCATTATTGATTAATGCCTTACCTCTTTTCCCCTCCGTTTTGTGATAATTATAACTCGCGAAGCAAAAAATCACCCCCAGCCGAGTTTAATGATTTTTATGTGTCTGCGCCTGTTGCTTCGTTTCCCTGGTATAATCCTTAAATCGGCCGAAAGACGCTTACCAAACCACAGGCACAAGGTTGGAATCCATAATGGCTTTATCAATAGGTAACCAACGATACGGTTTGAGCAAACTCCCCGGATGCCCGCATTGCGGTGCCGACAATTATGGCATCGTGAATATCAAGACTTATTGGGGCTATTGTTACTACAGATATATTCAGCGGGTATAAAAGGATGTTCTCACTTGTTTCTACTTGCTGCAAGGCTTCTTCAAAGGAAAGAGTAATGCGTTTGTGCAGATAGAGATATTTAATCTCCATCATAACGATGGATGGAAGAATAATCAGGTTGAAGGGGTCAGATAATATAGATTTGGCTTTTTGAGAAAGACGCGGGCTTGCTGTCAAAAACCAAACCCACGGGTGCGTATCTGTAACGATATACACTAAACAGACTCCTTGACCTTTATCTTCACTGCCTCAATATCCTCAATTGTTATGTCGTCACTCCCTTTAAGAAGGCCGTAGAGACTTGCCGATGAATGAGCCTCAATCTTTGGTTTCTCTGCTTCCACTTGTGTCTTTAAGGCATGAAGCTTTAATTCCATAAATTTTATCTCATTTAACAAAATTGCCTTTTCCATGATTTCCTCCTACCGTACTGAAAGATAACAAATGGGGTTATTTGAGTCAAACAGAAAAAACACTCCTTAGTTGCTAAATTTTACTTGCTTCAAGCCCCCCTTTCAGCCGACCTACTGCAGCCTCTCAGTTACCTTTAAATAGTTTTTACCGTAATTGCCCCTAAGGGGCAGCACTTTTCAAATTCTGGTTTGATATGCCAGGTTGAAGCCTTTTCCGCAATAATTTTTGCCTTATCTTCGATAACATCCATAACACCTTCAGAGTTCTCAACGCAGATGCCACACCCGATACATTTCCTCTGGTCTATACTCACGGTAAAAGATTTGTTATCTTTCTTAACGTTTGCCTGTTCCAAGTAGTGGAGGTGTTCCCGGTCTGAAATTATGCCTGAAAGGGTCGGCGAGTGTTTTTTCACCTGCTGACGGCCTGCCCGGTCGTAACGGAATATCGACCGTCCGCATTGTCCGCAGGTATGTAATTCCTGCAACTTTTCCAGATAGTCCATTACCGTTTGGACAACCGCTGCGTGGCTCCATGTCAGCGGAGAAACAGAAACAGGTTCGCCTGTAAACGGGTTTATCTGTTCGGCCAGTACGCCAGAAGGTAATGCGTGGGATACCGTCCATCGCAAGGAGTTCACGACGCGTTCTAAATCTTCAACAGACCTGGCTGTTGATACATAGTATTGTGCCATCCACATGGTACAGATTATCCAGGGATTTCCGGGAATTGTGTCGTCGTTGCCAATGCGCTGGTACTGGTCATGCTCATAACGTGCAATTCCGCCTATTTTAGTCTTGATCCATAAGGTTTCTTCGATTGCCTTCATCGTGTTTTTCACCTTTATGTCGTTGGGATCATATACACCAAAGGCGAACATCCCGTACAGGCTGGCATCTATCGTTGCATCGATTTCATATCCTCCATCCTTCTTCGGATAGATCATTCGTAAAAATCTCTTGTGCTTCTCGCTGTAGAGATATTGGTCGATTGCCTTTTTAATTTGTGATGCAGTTTGCCGGTATAATTTCGCTTTTTCGGTATGATAAAAGATATCAGAAAGATTCGCGGCAGCCATCAGCCCGGCGTACACGGTAGCTGTCGTAAAGGACAATATACCGCGTCTCTCTTCCCACAGATCATAGGAAGGAAGCGGTAGTCCGGTTTGCTCATCACGATAACTTACGAGAAAGTCTGCTGCCTTTTCGATAAAGGAATGAAAGAGGGGGCGCACAACTTCGATCTTTCTGTAAATGTCATAATATTGCCATATTGACCAGAGAATCAAGGCAGTTTCATCTTCCTGGATCGGCACGTGTATCTCTTCTCCCTTTACCCAGGGATGCCACGAGCTGCCAAAAGAACCGTCAGGATTGTATTTGTGCAGTAAAAAGCCGTCCTCGACCATGACGCTTGCACAGAAATTATAAGGCGTGATTACGTTGGCGCAAAAGTCGAAAAACTTTCGGCAGGTTGTGGTGTACCCTGCCTTCATCAGTGCATAGGATACCAGCGCGCCGTCCCGAGGCCACATATAACTGTAAGTATCCTTTGCATACTGTCTGATATCCGAGTCGTTTGCAGCAATAATAGCACCGCCGTTGTCGATCTGCGTCATAAGGATCAGCAGGCTTCTCTTGAAAAGATCGACCACATCGGACGGCAGGTTTCCAAAATTGAACTCTTCTTTGTTGACCCAGTGATGCCAGTAACTTGCCGTTCTGTCGATTATCGTTTGAGGTTTTTCACTGAGAATGATATCGTTCAGGTTGTCGACTTCGCCGTAATTCCTGCCGGCAGCAATCCAATAGTATGCAACGGACTCTCCCAGAGGCGGGATTTTCAGCGAAATGCCAATCGTGGAGTCAACGGAACCCTGCGCTATGGGGTTTCCCTCCAGGACGCCGTCTTCAGCGTCCCGCCAGGTGCCCTCGGCGCCACGGTGCCGTTTGATTCCGGTTGCGTATTCTCTGACGCCCCATACATCGCCGGCAGAACAATTCATTAAGAAATATCTGGGACCTTTATAGTGAATCAGGCAATTCAACTTTGCATCGTAAAATACCGTGTCTCCAACTTCATTTTCCATTACGCTCAGGTCCTGATGAAAGAAGAGGCGGACTTCTCTTTCATTACTTTTAAGATTTCGGACGGACACCTTGCGCATATAGATATTTTTCTCGAAATCAACGACGTCGTTGCAGGTAAGCTGAAGACCCAGCCTTTCATGAAACGCCCGTACGTTCGTTACGAGGGTTTCTTTTATGTATCCTAAGGCGAGTTTCCACTCCCGTGCATTGATCCACGAATACCCTTCCCGTGTCCACACACCGAACCGGCAGGGGTTGCCCAGCGCATGGTTTTCCTTACCTACGCGCGGACAATAAAGGTCTCTAATCGTGTAGTCCGCATCGAATGCGACCAGTAATGAACCGTTGCCAACAGGTATATCTCTAGGCATCTTCGCTTTCCTTTGGATATTTTATATTTTCCAGGGTATGTCGTCCTCCGAGAAATGGAGTGATTCATTTGCAGCCATCTGCACCTCGATTCGGGATTGGTCTGCATGCATCTGTTCAAGAGATGCCAATCTTTCAAACATCCGTTTTTCCTCAGGTGTCCTCGCCAGGAGGGATGCCTCTTTATAAAAATGAAACGCCTTATTCTCTACCTTCGCAATCAATTTAACAATATCGAGAAACGTGGCGTTATGTTCAGGCTCGGTAATATCCAGTTTGTATTCTTTTGACTGTGCTTTCGACGCATCAAAGGGATAACCACACGTCTCTTCATACCACGCCTTGAGGATGTCTTCATGTTCCTGTTCAGCCTCTGCCATGTGTCTGAAACGAGACTGCGCCTCGTTATTGGATAATTGAGCAGACATTTTGAAATAAAAATTCTTTGCCTTTATCTCTTCAATAATAGCCATTTCCAGGATTTTTATAATTGTAGCTTTTTTATTGTCCATAATGAATAATTCACCGCACGCAGAGAACACAAAGAAAGACATAGAGTAACAAAAAACTTATCAATTTTGGGACGATATCTTCATTCCATCTTCCAGCCTTCTTTGCCAATTAAAGGTACAAAGGCGCACTCCAGGATGTTTTTGCTTTTTATTCCCTGTCCTGTTTTTACTACCTGATGTAATATCTGATTATAAGGATCCCCAATAGGTATTACCAATCGTCCGTCGATTTCGAGTTGATCTATCAAGCTTTTTGGGATGTGAGGCGCGCAGGCGGTAACAATAATTCCCTGAAAAGGCGCTTTGTCGGGCAGTCCCAGACTTCCGTCTCCCGTGATGACATCCACATTATCACAGCCAGTTTCCTGCAAAATAATCCTTGCTTTTAATGCAAGGGTTTCATGTCTTTCGCTTGTGTATACATGGCCTGCGAGTCTGCTCAGCACTGCAGCCTGATAGCCCGATCCAGTGCCAATCTCCAATACCTTCTCTTCGCCTTTTAATTCGAGGCATTGAGTCATAATGGCTACCATGAAGGGTTGTGAAATGGTCTGCCCTTCTCCTATAGGCAGCGGGCAATCCTCATACGCAGCATGTTGGTATAATTCGGGTACAAACAAATGTCTGGGCGTTTCTGACATTACCCTCAGCACGCGTTCATCATGAATACCCCGGCTTACCAACTGGTATTGTACCATGTGAAACCTGTCTGCTGCATATTTATCGGTGTTTTGAGAAGTATTCAAAGTTCACCTTGAGTAAATAACATTGTCAAAAGTATTTATTGAGTTTATTCCTCATACTTTTTCTTAATCACTTCTATATAAAGTATTTGCCTTCGATTCTTAAGTATTGCTAAATTACAAACATTCCTTTTCTTCACGGCATGACTTCTATTCCTTTGGCTTTAATTTCATCACCTACAAATGTGCCTTCGCTTTTTGACTCAAACTCATCCTCTGTATAAGCTTTAATTTCGACAGGGTCCATAATTTTAGCTTTAGCTAAAGCCATACCGATAAACTCCAAACGCCTTAACACGTTCATGTCTTTAAAATCATTAGAGATTATAGCAATATCAATGTCACTATACTCATTTGCAGTTCCTTTTGCATACGAACCAAACAAAATTATTTTATCAATACGAATCCCCTTGGACTCAAGGGCAAGTTTTACGTCTTTTATAATCTGATGCAATTTTTTATCCATTGGAAAACCTCTTTAGTCTTGATAAGGTAAGCTTTAGCCGTTTCTTCATCGTAACTTTTCACAAGCTCTCCAAAGTCTTCAGGGTATCGAGTCGGAATACTTACGTCACTCAACCTGCTTAAAAAACTGAACATATCTTCAGATAATTCCAAACCGCTTAACTTGATCAAGTACCTTAAGCTATGTGTCTTTGGGGGCATCTTTCCAGTAATCTCCGCAACTTTCGCCTTAAACACTTTTTCGATAGCCAGGTGTGACGTGAAGATAGCATAGATGTACCTGCCTGTTTTACACATGTGTTCAGCAGTTTCCAAATCATATTCGGCAGAATCTAACCAGTTTTTAACTTCCTTCTCCATGTCATCTTATTTATAGATGAAATTTTAAGGCGAAAGGATTACGCTAATTTGTAAATACTCTGGAGACCCAAAAGCTACCCCTTAATGACACACATCGGCTTTAGCTGAACGACTTTTTTGCTGATACCAGCGTGGTCTACAACATCCACAACCTCTGTTACGTCTTTATATGCCTCGGGTACCTCTTCAACGAGTGTTGCCCGGCTATCCGCACGGACAAGGATTCCCTGCGATTTCAACTCCTCAGCAATATTTCTGCCTTTGGTAACCCGTGTTGCTTGTCCCCTGCTCATGACCCTCCCCGCCCCATGACACGTGCTGCCAAATGTGTCTGTATAAGCTTTTTCTGTTCCGACAAGCACATAGGAACAGCGTCCCATGTCTCCCGGTATTAGCACGGGTTGTCCAACTGCTTTGTAAACATCCGGGGTATCAGGATGATTCGGTGGAAATGCACGGGTTGCGCCTTTACGGTGAACACACAGCCGCTTTTTCTGGCCATCTACAATATGGTCCTCGAATTTGGCAATATTATGACAGACATCGTACACCGGAGATATTCTGGATTCCTTTGGGCTTACGTGCAACGCCCTTTCAAATGATTCCCGAACCCAGTGGGTAATCATCTGCCGGTTGGCAAATGCATAATTGGCTGCACAGGCCATTGCAGCAAGGTAATTGCGTCCCTGTGGAGAGTTAATCGGGGCGCAGCAGAGCTGCCGGTCGGGAAGTTCAATGTTGTATTTGCGGGATGCGTCGATCATGACCCGTAAAAAATCATCACATACCTGATAACCCAGCCCCCTTGATCCCGTGTGTACCACTATAGTAATGCCGTCTTTTTCGAGTCCCAATGCGCGGGCAATTTCTTTGTTGTAAATTTCTGATACATAGCCAACCTCTACGAAGTGGTTTCCGGAGCCGAGGGTACCCAACTGTGCCCGACCCCTTTCCAGGGCGCGATCCGAAAGTAATTCCGGGTCAGCGCCTGGGATGCATCCCTTTTCTTCTATATGTTCCAGGTCGTCCTTTGTGCCATAACCCTGAGATACCGCCCATCGAGCCCCGTTTTTGAGTACGTTTTTTTCCTCCTGTTGTGTAAGTTTTAAATCCTTGCGATGCGACCCAACACCGGAGGGGATATTGGCAAACAGGGTGTTGACCACCGATTCGAGCTTGCCTGAAATCTCAACACGATATAGCCCTGTCCTGAGCAACCTTACTCCGCAGTTAATGTCGTATCCAACGCCGCCGGGGGAAACCACGCCTTCATCCATATCAAACGCCGCCACACCGCCGATGGGAAACCCGTATCCCCAATGGATGTCGGGCATTGCCAGCGAATGGCTTACAATTCCCGGAAGATAAGAGACATTAATCACCTGTTGCAGGCTTTCGTCCTTCTGGATTTCTTCCAGCATGTGTTTGTCGGCATACACGATGCCATCCACCCGCATCTTGCCTTCTCTGGGGATGCGCCAGCGATAGTCATCTATCTTTTGAATTTTATATTTATCGTCTGCCATAAACTAAAACTCCTTTTAGCCACGAATAAACTTGGCGCGGCCTTTGGCCGCAACCAAATTCGAAATACGAATATCGAAATACGAAAAAATTTCAAATGACAAAAAACTCAATGCTCCAAACTTTGCGTAAGCCTCATCCAATCAATGTCTTACGGTTGTGCAGTTTGAAAAACGAGCATAAAAAACAAAAAGTTGGTGGATTGTAGTACGAATTTACACGAATAATAAAACATTTTTATTGAACAAATCTTTCAAATTCAAACCCTTCTTTTCATTCATGCCAATTTGTGGCAAAATAATTACAAGTCAAATATGACCCGTGCTTTCCACCGGTGATTTTCCTGCACGATTGATAAACCATGATATGTGACGGCCTTTATCTCTGTCTTAATTACGTGTTTATTGTCGTTAAACATTTCTCCGTATACGGATGCGGTCAATTGATTTTCTTTCATGTCCGTAATACGAAAATCCTTGAAAAGCAAGTATTTTACATCATGCAAGTACAACAATTCACTTAACCAGATAACGAGCAGTTGTTCTCTGTCTACTCCTGAGATTTTTACTTGATATTCGGCCTTACATTCTACTGTGGATAAGTCCGCTATGATATCGAACAGGGCAAAGGCTGCATTTGTGAATAGTTCTTCGATTGTTGTCCCGAATACGTCGATTCCTATATCTGCCGTGTGATCTATAAGTATATATTTAGGCATATAATTATTCAGAAAACCATTTGACAGAATAACAAATCATGCTTTTGGCATGATTTGTTATGGCATTACGAAATCATGCTCAGGATGCCGGACGGTAAGCACCGGGCAGGGAGACTTGCGTACGACTTTTTCTGCAACACTTCCCATGATTGCATGAGACAGACCTGTCCTGCCGTGCGTGCCGAGAACAATCAGGTCAATGTCGTATTCCTTTGATGCCTTGATAATTTCGGCAAAAGGGACGCCTTGCAGAACGATGGCCTCGACCGATATCTTTCCTTTCGTATCTTCATTGACGCATTTGAGCAGCCTCTCTCTCAGTTTATTAATGGTCTCTTTGTCGACAACATTGACATTGTACAGGTCCGGATCGTTAATGTCGTAAACACGAATATCCAGCACGTGTATCAGGAAAAGCTTCGCCCCATATTTCCCAGCAAATTCTATTGCATAGTTTAATGCCTTTTCTGAATAAATCGAATAATCAATTGGGCAGAGGATGTTTTTTATATTGATCATGCTGTTTCCTCCTTTTATTGTTTTGAACTTGGGACCATCCCTCTTTCCCCTCCTTTGCAAGGAGGGGATGAAGGGGAGGTCTTCCATTACAATTAAATTAATACCGTATTAACGGCATCATCAATTTTTTGGATATAAACGCATTGGATTTTGCTGCGAATTTCCGCATTAATTTCTTCAAAATCATCCTTGTTTTTTAAGGGGAGCACAATCGTCTTCACGCCTGCCCGTATGGCTGCAAGCACCTTTTCCTTGACTCCTCCAATGGGTAATACAATTCCCGTCAGCGTGACTTCGCCGGTGAGCGCAACTTCTCTCCTTGCATATCTGCCTGTCAGCAGTGAAACAAGCGCCATGCACATGGTTATTCCGGCAGAAGGCCCGTCTTTGGGTATTGCGCCGGAAGGGACATGGATGTGGATTTCTGATGTATCATAAAAATTCTCGTCAATGCCCAGTCGTTTCGCATTGCTGCGGATATAGCTGAGCGCTGCAATGGCCGATTCCTGCATGACGTCACCTAGTTGTCCCGTGAGGGTTAGCTCCTTTTCGCCCTTCATCCGGGATGCTTCCACAAAGATGATGTCGCCGCCTGTTTCTGTCCATGCGAGGCCGGTAACCACGCCGATACGGTCTTCTTCATCGGTAACCTGATAAAAGAACTTTCTCGGACCGAGGAATTTCTCCACACCCTCCGGTTTTATTTCTTTTGTGATCTGTTCGCCGGCAACGATTTCCTTTGCAATCTTTCTGCAGATTGACGCAATCTCTCGCTCGAGGTTTCTCAGCCCCGCCTCTCTGGTGTATTCCCGAATGATCTTGTAAATGGATTGGTCCTGGAATATAACGGGATGTTCTTCCAGTCCGTTTTCTCTGATTTGTTTTGGGATCAGGAATTGTTGGGCTATTTTCAATTTCTCGTCTTCGCTGTATCCGGGAAGATATATGACTTCCATCCGGTCTTTTAGCGCGGTGTGAACGGTATCGAGAATGTTGGCCGTCGTGATGAATAACACATTAGAAAGATCAAAGGAGACGTCAAGATAGTGGTCTACGAAACTAAAGTTTTGTTCAGGGTCCAGAACTTCCAGCAGGGCAGAAGCCGGGTCGCCTCTGAAATCAGCTCCGATTTTGTCAATCTCGTCGAGCATGAAAACAGGGTTGCTGTACCCTGCACGACAGATTTCCTGCATTACGCGTCCGGGTAATGCGCCAACATAGGTGCGTCTGTGTCCCCTGATTTCAGCCTCGTCGCGAATGCCTCCTAAAGAGATGCGAATAAATTTTCTCCCCAAAGAGCGCGCAATCGATTTGCCTAATGATGTTTTTCCCGTCCCCGGTGGACCACAAAAACAGAGGATGGGCCCTTTAAGTTTTTCCTTTAATTTATGCACGGATAGGAATTCCAGGATACGCTCTTTAACCTTCTCAAGCCCGTAGTGGTCTTCGTCCAGGATTTTTTCCGCCTGACGGATGTCAAGATTGTCTACGGTCTTTTTGTTCCATGGGATATTAATGAGATAATCCAGATATGTTCGGGAAACGGGGTACTCGGCCGACGCAGGATTAATATCCCGTAGCCTTTCCAATTCCTTGATGGCCACTTCTTCTACCTCCTTTGGCATCTTTGCCTCTTTGATTCTTTCTTCCAGTTTATTGATTTCTTCCATGTGAGGGTCGTCTTTCCCAAGCTCCTTATGGATTGCCTTTAATTGCTCTCTCAGGAAGTACTCACGTTGGGTCTTGGTCATTTCTTTGGCAACTTCATCGTCTATCTTTCCCTGAACCTCCCGTATCTGCACTTCTTTGTTCAGGTAATGGAATACGATCTTCAATCGTTTCTGCGGATCAATCATTTCCAACAGTTTTTGCTTTTCGTCAATAGGCAATTCTAAATAAATGGCTACCAGGTCAGCCAGCATTGAGGGATTATTGACGTTATCGATCATAGGAATTATGTCTTTCGGCAACGTCTTCCCAAGCATGGCGCTCAGTTTAAAAAGTGTTTTTACGCTTTGTACAAGCACATCAATTGTTTCAGATTTCTCTGTAAATTCCCGAAGTTCTTGTATTCGCGCCTTATAATGCGGCTCGGTTTGCAGATATTCAACGACTTTGATCCGCGCCATCCCTTCTACAAGAAATTTTATATTGTCGGAGGTAGATTCAAATACCTGGACGATCTTCGCCGCCGTGCCGACGTCATAAAAGTCCGTGTGTTTCGGGGATTCAACGTCGTATTTTAGCGCCACAATGCCAATGAATTCATTCCTGGAAATCGCTTCGTTCAGCGCCTTTACCGTTTCTTCTCCTGACAGGGATAACGGACGGATCAGATGCGGAAAAACAACATCATCCTTCAGCGGAATGATACTAATGATTTCCGGCAGGATTCCATCGTCCCGTCTGTGAAAAGAAAATTTTGCTTTCTTCGTCATTTCCAATTTGTTTTCCGGTCGGTTTTTCAGCTATGTCTTTTTCACAGCTTTAGCGGTGTACAGCGCTTTACTTGCTTGCTCAATCAGGTCTGAAATACTTTTGGTCATGGGAGTAATGGAACTAGACCCTGCCGTTATCCTAAAGTTAATTTTCATATTTTTCTCTTCATCTTTTACGAGACACTTTTCAACTTCGTTTGCCAACAAGCCCGATACTCGCTTGAGTTCTTCTTTATCGATTTCCGGTAATACGATTAAAAACTCGCTATCCCCAAACCGCGAAATTATATCGGATGACTTAATGTGTTTTTGTATGCACCTTGCAACTTCTATAAGGACACGATTCCCCATAAAATATCCATATCGATTGTTAATCGATTCAAGGTGATCGATATTCATCAGAATACAAGATAACGGCTTATTTTGTGTTCGTGCACGGTTAAACTCATTCTGAAGGATTACGAGCGAATATCGCCTGTTATAGACGTTGGTTAAACTATCGCGTACGGCATGCTGATTGACCATATCGTTCAGTTGGTGTATCCTCGCATTCAAGCTCTGCAAATTCTTATCGTGTAATTTCCTTTCGTCTATATTCATTAAAATTCCATTGTAATGGGTTACATTGCCCCATTCGTTCTTGACGCTGCTCAGGGAATCGGAGACCCACACATAAGCCCCGTCTTTTTTTAATAACCGATATTCTATCGTTGAGTCGCTTCCATTCTGTAATTTTTGGATTTGCGCCGATACCCTTTCTCTGTCTTCCGGATGTACCAGTTGGAGTAAGATATTTCGCGTCTTGTAAATTTCCTCCGGCTTGTGTCCAACCACATTTTCTATCCCGTCGCTGATATATTTTACAGAGCCGTCAAACATGGAAATGTACACAATCTCCGGAATAATATCCATGACGCTGTGGAACAATTTTTCAGATACGGAGTTCGTTTTGTTCTCAGTAGATTCGTTAAGTTCTTCACTATGAATGAAAAACTGTAAGGTACAACAAAAAGCCAGAACTACTAAGCCGAAGATAATTCCTTCCAATCTAAAAATACTTACTACGGCACAATTTGCGGCAATAATGACACCAATAGCACAGTATTTATATCTGGTAATATATCTTTTTAGCATAGTTCTTTTTTCCCGTTGGTTTTGTGAAGTTCATCTAAAAGTTTTTTTAATTCTTCTCCCTCGATAACTTCCTTTTCCATCAGTGTCTTTGCCATACCCTGTAAAATTTCCTTTTTTTCGGTTAATAACGTCTTGACGCGATGGAACGATTCATCCACGATCTTTTTTATTTCAAGATCAATTTCTCGTGCGGTTTCTTCGCTGTACTCCTTGCTGGCCGCAAATCCTCCGCTCAAAAAGAGCGGTCTGTCGCCTTGTTCGAACGTTACCAGACCCATTTTATCACTCATTCCATATTCTTTCACCATCATCTTAGCAATTTCGGTAGCCTTTTCCAGATCATTCTGTGCGCCTGTTGATATTTCGCTAAAGATAATTTCCTCCGCGATTCTCCCCCCCAGTAAAATGGCGATGCGATCCAGGAGTTCGGCTTTCGTCATCAGATATCGGTCTTCAGTAGGCTTTTGTAAGGTATATCCAAGCGCTCCGATGCCGCGAGGAATCATAGAGATTTTTCGCACCGGGTCTGCGTGCGGCAAAGAGCATGCAACCAGAGCATGACCTGACTCGTGATGGGCTACGATCTCCTTCTCCTTTTTATTCATTAAACGTTTCTTCTTTTCAAGACCCGCCATAATGCGGTCAATTGCCTCTTCAAATTCCGGCATACTCACGGCCTTCTTGTTTCTCCTTGCCGCAAGCAAGGCCGCTTCGTTGACGAGATTGGCAAGGTCTGCGCCGACAAATCCCGGAGTCATGGCTGCAACGGAGTGTAAATTGATGTCCTTCTCCAGTTTCACCCCTTTTACGTGCACCTTAAGGATTGCTTCGCGACCGTGGAGGTCTGGCCGGTCAACAACCACCTGGCGGTCAAACCTGCCGGGTCTCAAAAGGGCAGAATCAAGCATTTCGGGGCGGTTGGTAGAGCCCATGATAATGACACCTTTGTTGGAATCAAAACCGTCCATTTCTACCAGCAATTGGTTCAGTGTCTGTTCCCGCTCATCGTGTCCACCCATAGGATTTATTCCTCGCGCCTTGCCCAGGGCGTCAAGTTCGTCGATAAAGATAATGCAGGGAGCTTTCTGGTCTGCCTGGTTAAACAAATCCCTCACCCGTGCGGCGCCTACGCCGACAAACATCTCGACGAATTCTGATCCGCTCATATTAAAGAAAGGAACACCCGCCTCGCCCGCAACGGCCTTTGCCAGGAGTGTTTTCCCCGTTCCCGGCGCGCCGACCAGGAGAACACCCTTCGGTATTTTCCCCCCCAGGGCGCGGAATTTTTCGGGGGTCTTCAGAAACTCGATAATTTCCTGGAGTTCCTCCTTTGCCTCATCGATTCCCGCCACGTCGTCGAAGGTTACATGCAGGTCTTCCTGGGCATACAGACGCCCTTTGCTTTTGCCAAAGGTCATGATACTGCTTGCCGGACCGAATCGTTTGAATACAAAGCGCCAGATTATGAATAAAATTAACAACGGCAGCACCCAGGAGAAAAAAAACGTTTTAAACCACGGGCTTTCATATTGTCCTGCATATCTTACGCCCATAGATTCCAGGTCTTTCACCATGTCCGGGTCGTCCACGCGGGCGGTGATAAAAACGGCGTTTTTTGTCGTGCCACGTTCTATCTCTCGCAGTTTGCCGCGAATCATGGTATTCGTAATATAACATTCCAGCACATTACCATCTTTGACCAGTCTTTTAAAATCACTGTAGGTAATGCTCCTTACTCCGGGATTCATCAAATACATCTGCAGGAGGATGAAGAATCCAAAGGCGATGATAATATGCCAGACCGAGAATTTCTTAGGCATTTTGAACTGTATCTTTTTGAAATCTTTGAACATGTACACTCCTATTTTAACGTTTAATTTTACTTTACACTGAAGACGTATTTTTTCAGTTTATAAGGTTTCTTCACTCTTTCCAAATTTTTGTTTCTAGTCCTTTTATTCTCTTAAAATGTTTAACATTGTCGGTAATAAGGACTGAGCCTTCAACAAATGCAATGGAAGCCATTAAAATATCCGCATCCTTGATGAGCCTTCTTTCTTCCGTTCTCTCATTTGCTTAATCTCCTCTTGAAATTACGTTATTTGAATAGTTAGGGATGACATCGAATTGCCTCGCCTTGGCGCAAAAATCGTATCTTTTCCATGCCATTTTTTATATTTAGAAATCATCCATGAAATGAGTCGAAAGGTTCTTCGCATTTATGCCTTCGATAATTGTCGTAAACTATTCTACCAGAAACTGCTGCATCACTCAAAGGAACTTTATGATATTTGTGAAATTCTTCTATAAAATTTCTATTGAAGTATATATAACAATTCGCTTAATGCGATTTTTTCTCTCTTGTCTTAAATATCTCTTAATTTTCTTTAGACTTTCCAGTAATCGTTCTTTAATCCTACAACTTCTCCTTAGGTATTTTCAAAAGATCATTAATTACTTACAAACGATGCCCTCAATGCGTTTTTCCCCCTCTCGCCTCAAAAGCCTCACGCCATCCAATACCTCCATTTCTTTGTCAAGTTTTTTACAACCCCCTTTTTTAATGGGGATTTGTTGCGGTGTAGCTGCGCCAGGTTATATGAACTGCTGCCGTGTAATTCTTACCGCGAAAATATTTTAATGTAACAAGGAATTTCAATTTGTCCACGAAAGACACGAAAATGGCTAAATTCCTTTCGTCTTTTTCGCGTGTTTTGTGGGTAATATACTGCGACGGAGTCGACTTCTTTATTTTGTCAATCCCAGTTGCTGATAAATGGTTTTAAAATCAATTTCCCGTTCCACCACTTCGGCGGCGCGGCGTATCTTGGATTTGTCGTGCAGGCTGACGAATCCCGAAAGGTTCTCGCAGACTTCTAAGGTATTTGCCGTGTCCGCACGTACTACCACGATGGGCACTCCGGCTTCCTGCGCGCGACCAAGAATGGATGCATTTGGATAGAGTTCACCGGTGAGGATGAGGCACTTTGTAGGGGTTTCGAGGGCGGCTAGTTGGATATCGCTACGGTCACCACCGGTGATAACGGCTTTATTTGAGACCTTGCGGAAGTAACTCAGGGCGCTCTCGACGTTCATTGCGCCTATCATAAAATGTTCGACCAATTCATCCATCCTGTCCTCACAGCAAAGCACTTTTCCGTTAAGTGAGGTAATGATTTCCCTGATTGGTACGGCGCTAAGGACAGGATCCTTTTGCATAATGCCCAGCGTAGCAATACCATTCTTTTTGAGAAATGGGACCAGTATTTCCCGTGTGTAGCTTAATTTTGACGAAGGAACGACGTTAAACACCACGCCAAGCAGTTGGTTTCCGAGCATCCTGGATGCGTAAATGAATCCGTCGAGTGTATCAATAGAGGATTGGAATTTATCGATAAAGATTACCTTTGCATGGGATTCTTTGATGAAATCCAATTCTGAGAATTGCAGACTGGTGCCGCCAGAGAGTCTTCCCAAGCCCCTGGCAATCATAATATCCTTTTCCTTAGAAGCTTGATGAAAGGCAGTCATCGTCTTTTCGCGAATATGTAAATCTTCGCCGCTCGTTAAGCGCCTTAAGAGGTCGTCGGTTAAAACCACAGGGCAAATGGATTGAAGCGGTTCGTTTACCTCTAATGTCTTAGAAAGAAAGACGGCATCCGCATCAGTAAGTACGTTCTCGACAACAACGGGTGAGAAACCAACGGGTTTAAAGTATCCGACCTTATATCCGTCTTTCTTGAATTTTAGTCCCAAACCGAGACAAATAAGATTTTTTCCGGAAAAAGGCGAAACAGAGGCAATAAATATGGGTATCATGATAATTCCCTCTCAAACTAGTTTTTATAAATAGTGACGTGTGACGAATGACAAGTATCGTGAGAAACGTCACCCCTTACTTGTCACTTGACACATATCTTTTGTTAGCTATTTGGTTGAGGCTAAGCCGCACCAGGATTTAGCCTGGTATTTTCTCCCTCACTTCAAAGGTATGGCTGGCATACGTTTTAGGGTCTGTCGTGATGTATCTACTAAAATACCAACAGATTCAAGAGCGGTTACCCCCAAAATTGGTTCTGCGTTGTCTGGGCCAAATATACATCTTCCCGCCGTTGTTTCTCCCATGAATTCAATGATAACCAATCCAAATTGATATTCCTTTAAACTGCCATCGGCTAGTTCGTATACCGTCTTCCCTACAGGTTTAATTCCAACTTTTAATAGCTCATTTGCCGGAGCCATTATATCTGTTGCTCCAGTGTCTACAAGGAACTCGGATGCATACTTTTTTTTTGATGTCTGGCTTGCCTTTAAGGTTACCGTTACATAAGTTAATCCCATTTAGCTCACCATCCTTTCTTTTCTCGTTTTAGGTAAGTTTTAAGCATTTATGAGATAGTTATGCGGGCGTCTAATGCCATTGTACCGCTGCCTTCGGGGAATATGATCAATGGGTTTATATCCATTTCGATAATCTCCGGGAAATCCGTCACCAACTGAGAAAGTCTTAAAATATTATCAACGACAGCATTGATATCTACGGGTCTTTCGCCGCGTGCGCCTTTTAAAAGCGGAAAGGAACGAATTTCCTGAATCATCTCTTCAGCTTCATTCAATCCGATTGGCGCTATCCGGAACGAGACGTCTTTTAGTATTTCAATATAGATTCCACCGAGACCGAACATCAATAAGGGACCAAACTGTGGATCTCGCGACATTCCCAGAATAACTTCCTTGCCACCGGTAATCATTTCTTGCACCAAAACCCCTTTAATTTCTGCGTCTGGCATAAGACGGCGTGCCTTTTGTGTTATGTCGCAAAAACACGTTCGTACCTCTGTGGCATTTTTTATCCCGACCCTTACTCCTCCAAAATCGGATTTATGGAGGATATCCGGTGAAGAAATTTTTATGACAACAGGGTATCCAATCTCCTCAGCCGCCTTCACCGCCTCTGGCTCTGAAGCAGCAAGGATGCTTTTGGGAATCCTGAAACCATAGGCGGAGATAACCTGCCTGGCTTCTTCTTCGTTAAGGTGTTGACGGCCTGTTTGTTTCATCTTCTCAAGGAAAGAAGCCACATTTTCTTTCTGAACGTTAAATATTTTTGCTTTTGGCGCCGGTCGTTTTTGCCACAACGTATATTTATACATTGCCTCAATGGCAGACACTGCGCGTTCAGGGAAGGAATAATTCGGCACTTTTCTTTGGCACATAATCTTTAAACTGTTTTCAATCCGTTTGCCACCCATAAAGGAGGTTGCAATAGGTTTGTCCGTGCGATTTGAAATCTCAGTGATTACCTCTGCGGTTTTTTCTATCTCCGTCATTGCCTGGGGAGTCAAAATAATAAGAACCGCATCCACATTGGGATCTTCCACGACCTTTTCGATAACGAATTTATACCGGTCTGACTTGGCGTCTCCCAGCACGTCAACAGGGTTGTATACATTTGCCATCGCCGGTAAAAAAGAACGAAGGGTATCTATAGTATTTTTGGAAAACGATGCCATTTTCAATTTTGACCGCTCTACCGCATCCGCAGCGATAATGCCGGGTCCGCCTGCATTTGTTATCAAGGCTATATGTGGACCTTTGGGCAGTTGTTGAAAACTGAATATCCTGGCGTAGTCAAAAAGTTCTTCGATTGTAACCGCACGGAGAATTCCTGATTGTTTAAATGCCGCATCAAATGCGTTTTCAGAGCCAGCCAGTGTTCCGGTATGTGAAGACGCAGCCTTTGCGCCTGCCGTGGTGCCTCCTGATTTTACTACGATCATTGGCTTTTTTTTAGTCATTTCTTTGGCTGTGCCAATGAATTCAGCGCCGTTTTTTACCCCTTCTAAATAGATGAGAACAACCTTTGTTTGGTCATCGTTTTCTATGGCTTTTATAAGGTCTACTTCATTGATATCCGTCTTGTTTCCCATGCTGATAAATTTAGAAAATCCGATGCATTCATTCACCGCCCAGTCCAGAATCGAAGTGCAAAGTGCCCCGGATTGTGAGAAGAACGCAATATTGCCCGGCGCGGGCATATCTGCGGCAAAAGAGGCGTTTAAGGCAGATTGGGTGTCAATCAGCCCAAGACAGTTTGGCCCCACCATGCGTATGGAATGCTGGTTTATCTTCCGGTATAATTCCCGTTCCCTTGCAGTTCCGTCAATGCCGCTCTCTTTGAAGCCGGCGCTGATGACGATGACCGAATCGATTCCTTTTTCGATACACTCGTCAACGGTCTTTCCTACATAGGGAGCAGGTACAACAATTATAGCCAGATCAATCTTGTCCGGGATTTCCTTAAGGGACGTATACGTCTTAATTCCCAGGATGTTATCTGCATGAGGATTTACCGGATATATTTTGCCTTTATATCCGTGCTTGACAAGGTTTTTGAATAAGTCGTGCCCAACCTTACCCTCTTCACGAGAGGCGCCGACTACAGCAACTGTTTTAGGTGAGAAGAAATGTTCTAGCATAAATTAAAAAGATATTTTTCTCTTATTTTTTTCTTTCGATAGTAGTGGTGGTAGTTCCATGCTCGTCCTTTGGTAACAATTCGAACATGTTTTTTATCGACTTGGTGAACGGCTTAAACGGTACGGGATGGCTTTCTGGTTTTAAAAAGGTTCCTCCGATTTCTACCATAGTCAACTGTTTCCTCACGCCTCCAACCACAAGGTCGAACAGCTTCCCCACAATAGGAATTTGAGAAAAAAAGTCCCTGCTGAATCCCGTGACAACGTTTATGTGGAGGTCTCCATTAAGGTTGATATTTCCCCGTCCATTGAGTTCTATGGAGTCGCTATAGACCTTTCCATCATCAATATGGATAACGCCATCTTTGACGATAAATTTTGCCTGCGCACTATGAAAACTTTCTTTTTTTGGCAGGCTGAGGTTGAGAAGATTAAAGACGCTGAGGATAATAGGGACGTCCGAGAGGTATCCTTCATTTACATTAAATTGTCCTTCTGCATAAAAATTTTTGGAGTCGGTACCACTTCCACGATACTTAATCCTGCCATAAAGGAGTCCCGACCACTGTTTTTCTGTTTTCGCAACCTTCTGGGCAAGTTCTTCCAGTATGATTCTTGAGAAATTCAACTCGCCCTCGTATTGATAGGGATCGGTATCCATATTGACGGATAAAGTTCCTTCCACATGCCCGCCGCAGCATTTGGCATCGATGTGTTTGCTTAAAAAACTCCTTTTATTAACTTCCAGTCTTCCGCCGATCCCACTGAGAAAAATATTGTATTTGCTGTCACTCATCTCACAGTCCTTGAGGTTGATCTCTATTGAATAATCGTTGTCCTTTTCTTCCTTAAAACCCTGGAAATTGGCAATGAGGTCGACCTTGCCGGAGGGTTTCAGGTTTGTCCACAACTTTTCGCCTATTCCCTTAGCAGGTAAATTTTTCAATAGAGATTCTGTTATAGACAGATTCGGTATGTGGAGGTTAAATATCTTTCGGTCATTCTTTATATCATAGACGCCGTTTAATTCGGTAAAAATGGACTGACCGCCGCATTGAATAAAGCCACCGGTATCCGTAAACAAGATGATATTGTTACACAGCTTTACTTGTCCGTTTACATGCGATATAGACAGAGGGAAATTCAGAGGGTTGATTTCTAAATCCTTGCAATTTACCGCCAGGAAGCAGCTGCTTTCCTGTTTTTCTCCCACGTTATACTGGTAAGTCAGGTCTACCAGGCCGGTAGGCCGAATCTTTGACCATACCTGTTCGCCGAAATCGGGAATATTTGTTAAAAATTCCTGGGTTAGGAGCAGATTAGGAATTGTCATCACAAAGGTTTTTTTTGTGCCATAGAGGTCGAATTCTCCTTTAAATTCGGCCTGAGAAGTACAGTTTCCACTTTTGACATATCCCACAATTCCCTTGAGATACAATTTCTCGGTGTTCAGTTCCACGTCACCGTTCAAGTGGTAAATCAGAAATGGCCAATTTTCATACATGGCTTCTAAACCATTAAGATTGACGTTGATGACGTGATCCATTTTCTTTTGTTTGTTTTGATTATTAAAACTTACCCTGCAAGACACATTGATCATTCCAGCGGGTTTATAATCATCCCAGAGCATCTTGCCAACGTATGGAAACCGCGCCAAAAATTCCTCGTTCAACATAATATTCTTCGCATTTGCCTCAATTTCTAAGCTGGGAATATTAGGATGCAGATTCATAGTAAAAGAATAATTCCCCAGGAATTCGTCATCTATATTTCCTTTGATGATGATGTCTTTAAAAGAACCGGCATAAGGCATGAATGTGATATTGACACCCGACAACTTGATTTCCGGGCTGTTTGTTTGTGTATTTTCTTTGATATGAATCTTTAAATCCCTAATCTCGACGCCCTGATTTAATATATCCAGGTAGGCTGGCATCTCAATCTTGTCAAAGTTTGCCTTGAATGCATCCAGGAGTGACCAAATATCCGTAGGCTTTTCGACGGTCAATTCAGGAGCAATAACGACCGCATTGTAGATATTGAGCTTTCCTTTGAGAAGGCTCTGGGGGGAATGCTTTATAACGATTCTGGGGATTTTTAGAGACTTGCCCAGTAGATCTTCGGAGGTGCCTGCAAAAGAGAGGTTATCAATGATAATCCCTTCCAGAAAATCCATGTGTGCATGTTCAATTTTTGTTTCTCCGAAATCTTTTAATGTGCTTAATAAACGACTCTTTATTGCTTCATCCGAAGTTGCCCGTTTGATAAAGATATACCCGGCTACGCCTATTCCTATGAGGAAACAAATGATGACAGAGATAATAATTAAAAATTTTTTCATTCAATTTCCTTTTTGGTTATAAATAAGTATTAAGGTTACTGATATTCCAGATTTATTTCAAGTTTAAATTTGTAAAAGGGTTAAAATCAACATAAGGTAAAAATCCTTGCCGTATGCAAGAAACTGACATATAATTTAGCAGTATTTTTAAATAAGCGGGACGCTGATTTTCGCAGTTCAACAAAGACTAGAGAGGCGAGGTCTCAGACCGATAAAAAACAAGAAGTAAGAAATAAGGGGCAAGACTTCTGGTTTCGTGCATCTAAAACTTAACTTATTGGTAAAGATAAATCAGAGATAAAGATTTTAATAACATTATTCCTTTTCTCCCCATGATAAAGAGAGAAGCACTGGAAAAAGAGTATCCAAATTATGAAAGCTGTATTAAAGACGCTTTTGAATTGGGTCAGTCCCACATTTTCAAGTGGTGGAGCGAAATAACTCCGGCAGAACAGAAACACCTATTAGAACAGACAGCCGCGATTGATTTTCAATTTGTACATAAACTTTTCAATGATAACCGCCAGAAAACCCCAAATACCCTTCAGGGAGACTTAGCTCCACCTCAGATTATAACCGTCCCGAAAAATGCTTCTGAACTGGCGCTTGTGCAAAGGGCAAGGCAGATTGGAGAGGCATCCTTGCGAAGAGGAGAGATTGCTGTCCTAACGGTTGCCGGGGGACATGGGACACGGTTGGGGAGTAACGGGCCGAAAGGAACACTCCCTATTGCACCGATCAGTGGCAAGAGTGTCTTTCAACTCCATGCAGAGAAAATACGTGCAATCCAGCAAAAATACGACACCTGCATTCCCTGGTATATTATGACGAGCGAAACGAATGACCGTATGACGCAAGAATTTTTCCACTCACACCGATTCTTTGGATTAGACTCTCGGCAGGTATGTTTTTTTACCCAAGGTATGCTTCCTGCGGTCGACCTTCACGGGAAATTACTGATGAATTCCAAGTCGAATATCGTAATGAGTCCAAACGGTCACGGAGGTACGATCATTGCCCTCAGGGAGAAAGGTGTTCTTAAAGATATGGAAGCACGCGGTGTTAAAAATATTTTTTATCATCAGGTTGACAATGTGTTAATAAAGATTGCCGATCCGGTCTTTATTGGCTATCATTTGAAAAATGAGGCAGAGATGTCATTAAAAATAGTTAAAAAGTGCCACCCTGAGGAAAAGGTAGGTGTCGTAGTGCATAGCAATGGGCATTTACGGGTGATCGAATATAGCGAACTGAGTCGGGAGGATATGTATGCAAGGAACGGGAATGGCACTTTAAAATATGATGCAGGGAATATTGCGGTGCACATGATTCGTGTCGATTTCCTTGAAAAAATATACCAACACGGAGATGCCCTTCCTTTTCATTCCGCACTGAAAAAGGTACCTTGCCTGGACGAAAAGGGTGACACTATCAGCCCTGAGAAAAACAATGCCATTAAATTCGAGAGTTTCATTTTCGATGTGCTGAAACACGTTGAGAAGGGTGTGATAATGGAAGCGCTTCGCGAAGATGAATTTTCGCCGATAAAAAATATGGAAGGGGAGAATTCTCCAGCTACTGCAAGGCAGGACATGATTAATCTATTCGGTCGATGGCTGCGAAACGCTGGTATTTCAGTGCCTACAGACTCTCAAGGCAATGTCATTGGTTTGATAGAGATTAACCCTTGCTTTGCACTGGATGAAGTGGAATTTAGAAACAAGATAGATAAACGTTTGCAATTTCACGGTAATTTAATTCTATAAACGAGGATATAAATGAAAGGCAACCAAACAATACAGTTCGATTTTAATAATATGATGGCCGATACGATCGGGCAGGAACACGGCATTACCGGGCAGGAGTTGAAAGCCCTTGAACTGCTGGCAAGCCGATATATGAATAATGTAAAGGGGGAACGCAATAAAGGTAAATTGCCATTTCTTGATTTGCCTTACCAAAAAAATATTGCGGCAGAGATAATCAAAACTGCAAATTCCCTCAAGGGGAAGTTCGAAAATCTCGTGGTGGTGGGTATTGGCGGGTCCGCTCTGGGCAATAGTGCTATCCATACAGCATTGAATCATCCCTTTCATAACATTCTCACTGATCAGGAAAGAAATGGCTTCCCGCGTGTTTTTGTGCTGGACAACATTGACCCCGACAGGTTTTCCGGACTTTTAGATATTGTTAAACCAGAAGAAACACTGTTTAATTTCATCACAAAGTCAGGTGCCACGGTAGAAACAATGGCTCAGTTTTTGATTATAACGAAACGGTTGCGTGACAGGCTTGGCAAAGATTACAAAGAGCATGTAATCACGACCACTGATGGCGAGAAGGGCGCTTTGAGGGAAATTACAAGTCGTGAAGGGTTCCGATCGTTTGAGATTCCGGCTGGAGTTGGGGGGAGATATTCAGTGTTAACGCCAGTTGGCTTGTTTTCTGCGGCGATGAGCGGCGTTGATGTCGAAGCCTTGCTGGATGGAGCGGTGTTTATGGACAAAGTTTGTAAGTCGGACAATCTGTGGGAAAATCCAGCGCTCATGGGCGCTGCGCTCTGTTTTTTGAGTCATACCAAAAAAGGTAAAAATATATTAGTCATGATGCCTTATTCTAATGCTCTGAGCAGCGTGGCCGATTGGTTCTGTCAACTCTGGGCGGAGAGTCTTGGTAAAAAGTTTTCGTTACATAACGAGGTTGTCCATGCTGGTTCGACACCGGTAAGGGCTGTTGGCGTCGTGGATCAGCATTCACAGCTTCAGCTTTATATGGAAGGTCCCTATGACAAGGTGATAACTTTCCTGGCAATCAAGCGGTTTAGCAAGGAAGTATCTATTGTAAGCGGAAATGATATTGAAAGTGATTTGATTTATCTGAAAGGACACTCACTCAACAATGTTATGAATGCAGAGTTTGAAGGGACACGACTTGCCTTGACGGAACACAATCGCCCGAATTGTACGATTGCACTGGATGAACTTTCTGCATTTACGCTGGGGCAATTATTCTACCTGTTTGAATTACAAACGGCATACGGAGGTAAGTTTTACAACGTTAATGCATTCGATCAGCCGGGCGTGGAGGCTGGGAAAATCAATGCCTTTGCGATGCTCGGCAGAAAAGGATTTGAACAAAGAAAGAAAGAGATCAACACGCTTTTACAGAAGGTTCAGAAGAAGTATTGCATTTAGTGCAGAGTCTGCAAATGCTATGCAGTGTCTGGACGAAAACACATGCCCCTGTCATTTCGACCGAAGGGAGAAATCTGTATTTTTGCTAGAATAGAGGCTTATGTCTTCAGCCGGCAAATATTATGTTTATCCACTTACAAACTGGAATAATACAGTAATGTACGTTGGAATGACCAATAATCTTATGCGGCGAATTTATGAGCATAAAAACAAGTTGGTCAAAGGATTTACTGAAAAGTATAACGTAAACAAACTGGTTTATTTTGAAGAGACTCAGGATGTAATAGCTGCTATTACGAGAGAAAAAGAAATTAAGAAATGGAGAAGAGAAAAAAAGAATCAATTGGTAAACCGTATGAATCCAACATGGAAAGAACTACGATTGGAATAATAAAGATTTCTCACGGAGCCTGTCCAGAGCGAAAAGATTTCTCGTCACTCCGTTCCTCGAAATGACAGAAGGCGAAGGAGTCGAAACTACAAGTAGCCGAAATGATGAGCGAATAATAGCAATTAAACGCAACAGTAGAAATTGCTATCAGAACGAAGCACTGTCCCCTTATGGTCGGCTAGTGGCTGGTGATAAATCACCCACGTTTCAGATTCCAACGTGTTCGGGTTAAGGCAATACCCGAAGTTTTTCAATAGTTCTCCTTATCGAATCCGCCTCTTTATTTACTGGATCCAGTTTCAAAAACGCATTGAAACAGTACAATGCCTTTTGAACATCTTTTTTGTAATTTAGGTAGATTAATCCAAGGTTTTTGTAAGCGTTGGGATAATTTGGTTTTTGCCTGATAGCCTCTTCGATTTCCAGGATTGCCTTGTCGAATTGTCCCTTGTTGGCGTAAGCCGTGCCCAGGCAACTGTGCGCTTCGGCATGATCCGGTTCGTAATGAATAGCCAATTCAAATTCACCTATTGAGGCGTCTAAAAGTCCTTTCTTAAAATAGGCAAGCCCCAGGTTATAATGGGCATCATAATAACTTGGTTTCAACCGGATGGCCTCTTTGAATTTTGAAATGCCTTCGTCAATACGTCCCTTGTCTATTAGGATATTACCCATATTATTGTGGGTAAGGGCGGAGTTGGGGTTAACTGACAAAACACGATAATATTCTTGTAACGCCTCTTCTTTCATGTCTTTTTTTTGATAAGCCATTCCTAAATTATGATGATATTCAGGGTCTGACTCAAGGGCTATTGACGTTTGAAATTCGCAAATTGCTAAATCGGTTTTATCTTTCTGAAGATATATCATACCCAGATTGTTATGCGCCCTGGAACTGCTGGGGGAATCTTCTACGGTTTTTGACCAGAAGGTAAACGGGTCTTTCCAAACCTTATTTCTCTTAATAGTGGACAATGGATACGATACGGCAGGGATTAATATCAAACATGTTGCGAAAATAGGAAACAGGTGATTGAAACAGGGAGTCAGGACGCTTAGACTTCCACCTTCCCATCTTCCCACCTTCCCATTTACCCGTGAAATAGATGTGCAAGCACATCTCCAGATTTCTATTAAAATGTATGCCAGTATTGCACAAAATCCAACCGAGGGGAGATAAAGGTATCTTTCAGCCATAATGTTGGCTATGGGCATAATGTTCATCATAGGAGTCAGGGTAACAAAAAACCAGAGCATAAAGAAAAAGAGACGTTTTGAATGGTTATAAAATTTGTAAGTAATTACACCAACTACACTCAGAAATATCATGCCGAGAATAAAAGGTGCGGTACATGGGGTTTTGGTATATGCTATGATATATTCTGCGTTAAAACTGATGGGAAAGAATAATAATTTTATGTATGAGCAAAAAATCTTTGGCATGGTTAGAACGTTTATCAGAAAACTATTATCTGGATACGTTAACTGTTTTTCTACAGGATTGTGAAACCACACAAATCTCAGGAACAAATAAAAGCCGCTTACCAGTATGAATCCGATATAATAGTTGGTAATATTTTTCTTAATTCTGCTTTTATCGCCCGGTAACCAGTCTAAAAGAAAGACAAGAAGGGGCAACGTAATCGCCATTTCCTTAGAACATAATGCCAGGAGATATGAAAACAGGGCAAGGATGTATAAGAAATAATAGTGGATTTTAGATTGCGGATTGCGAATTGCGGATTGTATAAAAAGCAAAATGGAACCCAGGAAAAAGGTGGTTGTAAGAAGGTCTTCCCGGTAACTAATTCCGTTTACTGTCTCCGTTAATATAGGATGCAAGGCAAACAGGATGCTTGTGAGAAAAGAGGCCGTACGTGACCTGGAAACAGCAGAAACCAGTGAGTAAACGAGCACTGCATTAACAGCATGGAGCAGGATATTGGTCAGGTGAAATCCGGCAGGGTTGAGACGCCATAAAGAGTAATCGATGAAATAAGAAAGGGTGACAACGGGACGATATGTTACCTCGCCTGAATATTTAAAATAATCGTCAGTAAAAAAAGCGGGAAAATTCCCCCAATCCCTGATGAAATAATTATCGGTTATGGTAAACACATCGTCATAGACGAAGGTATTGTCAAGTGTATTGAGAAAGGCTATAAGCGGTAGTGCGATAATAAGTAATATTTTTAAAGATCGTATCATGGATAGATGAATGCTTGTAAATTTATTTTTTCAAAACCACGTTTTTATATAATTCTGTATATTCCTCTGCAATCGTATTCCATGAAAAACGTTTCCCATATTCAGCTATAGCTTGATAATCCCATTCCTTTTCAAGCGCTTTGTTGAGTGTTGCAGCCAATTTTTCTGTATTATTGGGTTCAACTAAAATACCCAATGTGTCATTTGTTATGGCCTCTGGAATGCCGCCAACTCTTGTTGCTACTACAGGCCGTCCGCATGCTAATGCCTCAACAATAACCGTTGGGAAGCCTTCGTTACGACTGGGTAAACAAAAGACGTCACAGGCATTTAACCATAAAGGTATCTCGTCGTGTTTCCGGGAACCCATAAAATGAATCCGGCTTTCAATACGTAACTTCTTTGCTAATGCCTTTAATTGGTAATCCAATTCCCCTTTCCCAATTATAACGAGATCGCTATGATTTTTTTCACTCATATTTGCAAAGGCACGAAGCAGAATATCAATTCCTTTTATCTGTGTTAAACTACCGATAAAAAGGATAATTTTTCTGTCGACAGAGAAATTAAGACTTGTCCGTGTTTTGATTTTATCCATGGGGAAAAAAATGTCATGCCTTACACCATTGTGAATCACGAATACTTTGTTATGGAAGGATCCCATTTTCAAGATCAAATCTTTCAAAGACTGACTAACAGCTACAATTGTATGCGCCCTTTTTATGGTAAAGAGGATTAAACGCTTTAGAAAAAAGTACTTTGGAAGGGTATGTATATCTGAACCATGGACTGTAATGATAACAGGTTTCCTGAAGATAATCCCTAGGAGAATTGACACGAAGCCTGCTGGGCATGCCATGTGTGCGTGAATAATGTCGAAACAGAATCGTCTTTTCAATTTTATCACAAAAGGTAACATTGTAAAAAAAGAGACTGTAGACCTGAAGAATAGTCTGTCTCCCTTAGGAAGAACAAATAACTTCGGTTTAAATACCTCTATTCCATTTACCCGGCAATGAAGATCGCTTTTCCCTGTGCCGAAGTTCCTGTTCATCGGATTCCAGAGTTGTGGATGGATAACAACCACCCGATTTTTAAATGTCAATGCCTTTAAGAGTTCGAAGATAAAAACCCCAAACACCGGGTTTTCCATGGTTGGAAACATATCCGTTACTATTAATACGTTCATTTCTTTTAACAAATTGGCATAGCCTAATCTAAAAGCCCGCCGAGAAAAACCTGTGAAAGGGCTGTCCATTTCCGAAGGTAAACAACCACTAAAGTTTGCGTGCGGTTATTAATAAAAACTGGCCAAACCTTCCTGGATTCAGGAATCGGGCAAGCAGACGATCCAGGTATGTTGTCCAGAGTCCGAATCGCCGAAGCCGCAAATGCTGAACAATTAAAGGCTGAATGGAAATCTCATCGAAACCGGCTTCTTTTACCAGCGCTTTTATTTCATCAGCCTCAAAAGCATAACGATATAACTTTTCCGCATAATACCCCTCTTTATTTATCCATACTGCCCCATTCCACCGAAAGACGGTAAAGACAAGATGCCCACCCTTTTGGAGTAATCCGTGGAAGGTTCGAAGTACTGATAACCGTTTTTCATGGGATGGGATGTGCTGAATGGCCTGAACAGAAACAATCTTGCTGAAGCTACATCCTCGAATCGGCATTTTACTGAGATCGGCAACGATACAATGAACCCGGGAACACAAGCCGGCGGGTAATTTATTTTGCAAGATTAACAGGCTTTCTACCGAAAAATCAACACAAATCAAACGTCTTATCTTTGGAGCTATCCGTGTACTGACTCTGCCGGTACCGCATCCGGCATCCAGGATGACGTCTTCTTTTCTGCAAGCCAACAGAGAGACTACGGAGTCTATTTCCACTTTGTTATACCAGAGACCTTTATCCTGGATGTACCATGTATCAAAATTCGTTGCCTGAAAGTTTCGCATTTCTTGCTCAACACGTTGATCATATTCAGGAGTGCGTTCCATTATTCCTCCCCCTAAGGAATTTCCTGACTTCTTTATACTGCAACTAAACTCTCGTAGAGCACTTCAATTTGCTTCATTATGACTTTCGTACTGTATTTTTCTTCCGCAACACGCCGTCCCTCTGAGCCCATTGTCTTTCGTGTGTCATTATTCTGGATGAGATACAGTATTTTTTCAACAAATGGATTAACGTCAACCTTTTCCATGGTTTCTACAGGCTTTTCGGGAAAAGGTAAAAATCCAGTCCTGCCATCAATGACAATTTCCGGAGTTGGATAAACATTAGAAGCAACAACGGGTTTTCCTGAAGCCATAGCCTCGATGAGCACCAACCCAAAACCTTCGCCATAATAAGGTGTGAAAAGGAGTATGTCTATGGCCGCCATCACCTCATCAATATCCATCCTGGGACCTGTAAATATCACATCTTTTTCTATACCCAAATCCTTGATAACCGCTTTATAAAAACCTTCTTCTTTACCATAACCACATAAAATAAATTTCAATTTAGCATGTTGCATTCGAGCCTTTGCAAATACCTGAAAACATGTTTCAAAACCTTTACTTCTTTCAAAACGGCCTACGCTGCCAATGATGATGGTATCGTCGGGGATATTGTATTCAGCGCGAAATTTATTTCCTTTTTTTGAAGGGTTAAAAAAATCAATATCTACCTGGTTAGGAACTACCATAACTTTTTCGGCCCTTGCAAAATTTTCGCGTACAGCCATACGCTTTAGCAGACCAGAGGCCGTAATGATCCTGTTCGATAGAATGGTATTCACCAGAGTATATTGGAGTTTTGAAATACGCGTTTTTTCCAAATCCGGCCCATGTAAGGTAACGACAGTTTTGCAATGCCTGAATAATTTGGCAATTAAACAGCCCCAGAAATCTGCAGGGACTGTGTGGGCATGAACGAGGTCTATTTTTTCTTCATCGATGAGTTTCATATATTTTCTAAATGTTTCAAAGTCTCGCCAGGTGGTTAATCCGAGCCGTTCAACCCGGATACCCATTTTTTCAATCTGAACAGCAAATGGTTCAACCTGCGACAGGTTGCGACTGAAAAGGGTGCAGACTACAATATGAAATTTTTCTTTGTCTATATGCTTGCACAACGTAGCTACGTGCTGTTCCGCTCCGCCGATAAAGAGTGTATCGATAACGTAAAGAATGTGTATCTTTCTTTGCTTCATGTCTGTTTCAAAAATCCTTTATTTATCTTCTAATAAGGTCGTGTACATATTTTCCAGATGCCCTACGTATTTATCCCAGGAATATTTTTGCGCCTCTGTCCGGGCGTTTTTTGCTAAATAGCTTCTTAACGGTTCATCACGGGCTAATCTTATAATGGCATTTCCTAATTCCTCAACACAACCCGGCGTTACTAATAATGCCGTGTGTTGATCTTGCAATACCTCAGCGATTTGCCCTATTTTTGAGGCAACAATGGGTTTCCCTGCACTGAGATATTCGAATATTTTAATAGCGGACCCAAAAAAGGTCATTCCCAATTCCTTAAAAGGAGCAACCGCAACATCGGCAATGGAAAGTACCTCCGGAATTTTCTCATGCTGGACGTAGCCCATAAATCTTACCCTGTCAGAAACACCTAAGTCGTATGCCAAATCTTCAAGTGTCTTTCGGGCCTGTCCCGTCCCAATAATTAATAAACAGGCATTGGGTATTTCCTTAAGAATCTGCGGAAAGGCTGTGATGAGGTCTTCAATGGCGTACCATACCTGGAGTGTCCCGGTGTATGCGACAATAAATTTATCTTCGAGAAGGAGAGAAGCTTTTATACTTTGTGCATCAAATTGCTTATTGAATGCCGTTACATCAGCGGCATTCGGTAAAACGGTAATTTTATCTCTCCGGTTAATCAGGTGATTATCCAATAAAAATGACTTTAAATTGTTTGAAACGGCAACTACATGGTTTGTATTTCTGAGACAAAATTTGCGAATCATTTTCGCAGTAAACTTTTGGATTGGGGCAATATCTTTTGTAAATAATTTTTTTTCTTCAATACCAGGACCATTAATTTCTGTTAGATGGGGAATGCGAAGTATCCTGGATGCCAGTATACCACCGTAGGAATACAAGCCCCATCGTTCGTGTATGATATCAAAGCGATAAAGTCTATAAAGTCTAATGATGTGTAACAAAATATGTATGCTATTTATCGTTCCTGTAAATGGAAAGATGCGGTGAAAAAAGAGACGTAAATATTTGTGCTTAACCGTGAGATAGCGATATTTTTCAAATTCAGGCAGCAGGATATTTTCATTTATTGTTAATAAGAATAGGCTGTGTCCTTTTTTTACCAATCCCTCAATAATTTTCAGCGCATGTATCTTATAACCCTCGCCTTTTGTCAGATCCAGACCTCTGTCACCTATTAAGTATAGTATGCTGAGATTTTTTGAATTCTCCATAGTTCTGGGATTATGAGTGATATAGTAACAGCAATAAATAACTTGACATAATATAATTGAAAATGCTATTCTTTGTTACATGAAACCACGAACAATAACAAACAAAAACATTACCCGTGAAGTTTTATTAATGATGGCAGATAAAAT
>Ga0233425_10000379_pt1 | contig 116715 bp, 104 predicted proteins | sample Watercolumn_Towu_2_FD_181712 | JGI IMG/M metagenome (GOLD analysis project Ga0233425, IMG submission 181712) | Freshwater microbial communities from Lake Towuti, South Sulawesi, Indonesia - Watercolumn_Towuti2014_140_MG | ecosystem: Environmental > Aquatic > Freshwater > Lake | place... | reverse complement strand
GGGCATGTTGCCGGGCATTGGGGGCGCAACCGGCGCACCCATCGTAGCGGGATCACCGGTTGCGGGCATGTTGCCAGGCATTGGCGTTGGGGATCCGGAAGCTGGTGCCGGGCCGGTTTCGGAAGCGTTAGCAGGGGAAGCAGGACCTTTAGCCATGAGAACTCCTTTGTGCAAGTGATGTAGAGATTACAAAACGACACGCAATCATTGGCTTACCATTTTACAAACAGATGCAAGTGTGAATAATTTTTCTCTCGCTTCGGCAGCCCCCTTGTTGTTAGGGAAGGAAAATTTAGATTCTATTTAGTCCTTCAACTAGTGCAGTATAACACGCTCGTCAACCAGTCAATCCCTGCCCGCGCTGCTGTGGGGCACATTCGCCCTAACCCCGGAGGTATGTAATTTGCCGTTCCAAGCGGTGGCGGGCGCGGGTAAGCGGGGGCCAGGTTTGAAGACGGTGCTCGGCATTAGGCCGGGGCGCCGCTATTTGGGGCTTGGCCGGTTGCACTTGTTTTGCCGGAATGCACCGAATTGGGGCGGGAACAGCACATGGGGTATAGGGGCAGCGGCAGACCAGTGAATAGCGCGAGGCGCAAGAAGCCGTTGCTTTTGGGCCGCTGAGATCGGCGGCGCACATTTGAAATCTTTCCGTGTTCTGGCGCGCCAGCGGGCTAATGGTATGAACCGGTCGCGCTACCCGCGCACATAAATCGGATTGCTGAAGATCCATGCCCGCATGCGCCCATTGAACTTGATGCTTGCCTCAACGCGGTAGACGCCGGCGGCAGCAGCTGTAAAGTCGAGTGTGTCGGCGTGTGCCGCGCTGGCAATGGTCTGCCCGTTGTGCAGCAGGCGCAGGTTGCAAGGCGCGGGCGCGTGCGCGTGCAAGTGCAGTGCGGTTGCAGGCTGGTGCACCTGCCCGCCCATGTTTACAGTGGTGGCGCCAACCGTGGCGCTAAAGCGAAAGCCGCGCGTGGCAGCGGGCGCGTCATAGCCCACAAAACAGCTGCCGGCGCGCAATGCAGCGTAAATTGCGAGCTCATCCGCGCGCCAGTCCCCGCCCAGCGGCTCCGGCAGCAGTACATGCGTGTTCACGGCGCGGTAGAGGTGCTCATACGGGAAGACGCAGCGCCAGAGCGCGCCAAGGTTGTAGATATTGCCGTGTGCATCGGCATTGCCGATGGCGGTAACGGTCTGGCCGGTGGCCAGCAATTCGTCCCACTTGTGCAGGGCAGCTGGTGGCGGGCCGCTGATGCCGTGCGCTGGAAAGAAGGCGTAGCGCGCAGCCGCGGTAGTGCTGGTCATGAGTGATTTGTACTCGCTCATGTAGTTCCAGATTTCGAGGCCGTGATAGCCATGAACATGCCAGTCTTCCCAGGCATAGGCTGCCTCGCCAAAGCGCGGCGCGGCGGGGTCAAAGGGATGCGCCACAAACGCCAGTCCGCCGGCGGCGTTTACTGCGTCCAGCAGCCCTTGCGGGTCGGAGGTGTGTGCGGCCAGCTCATGCGGCACGCCGTACACCAGCAGGTGGCTGGATTGCGGCTGGCGCTGCATGTTGTGCATTTCTTCGCCGGTTAGCAGTAGCAGCTTTTTGCCAGCCGGGGATGTGTAGTAGCCCTGCACCCCATCCACGCGCACGTTGTGGTCGGTAACAAGCACAAAGTCCAACCCGGCGCGCAGGCCAGCCTGCGCCAGGTCGGCGTGATACAAGGCGCCGTCAGAGTAGGGCGTGTGGCTGTGCAGGTTGCCGGCGTACTCGTGCATGGGCGGGGTGCCCGGGCGCAGCGCTACTAAGGCTGTGGGTTCGCAGCAGCTTAAGGCCAGCCGAACTGCTGCAGGTTTACCGCGCCAGCTGCTGAGAACTGCACGCCTTCGGCGCTGAGCAGCGCGTGCTGTTGCACCGCGCCCGGCCCGAAGCTGATGCGCCCCTGCGCATTGATGACGCGATGCCACGGCACATCCGGCGGGCAGGCATGCAGGGCGCTGCCCACCCAGCGCGCACCCAGGCGGCGATGTGCGTCCGGGTTGGAGTGCTGCGGCGTGGGCAGCTGCTGAGCCACGCGCCCGTAGGTGGTTACGCGGCCGGCGGGCACGCTGCGCACCAGCGCATAGACCGCAGCATTAAATTCCGGCGCATTGGGCGGCGCGTACATGGCAGCATCTTAGCGGTGCGGCAGCGCGCTGTCAAGCAAAGCAGCGGCTCACAGCCCGGCTGCGTAACAGGCGGCGTTATAATGAATGCGTTGCTGACCAATCGTGATCTCGCAGCCATCTTCACTTTGATTGCCAATCTGTTGGAAATCAAAGGCGAGGTGGTTTTCAAAACACTGGCCTATCGCAAGGCGGCTGAAAATCTGGAACAGATGGGGCAGGAGGCGCGGGCGCTGTGGAGCGCGGGCCAGCTGCGCGAACTGCCCGGCATTGGCAAGGCGCTGGCAGACAAGATTGATGAACTGCTGCGCACCGGCCGCCTGCGCTTTCTGGATGAGCTGAAGCAGGCCGTGCCGGTGACGCTGGTGGAGCTGTTGCAGGTGCCGGATGTGGGGCCCAAGAAGGTGCGCTTGTTTTGGCAGGCGGCGCAGGTGACCACGCTGGCAGAGCTGGAAGCAGCTGCGCGGGGCGGCCGGCTTTCCGGGCTGGCTGGAATGGGGCCGAAGTCCGAGGCGAAAATTCTGGCGGGGCTCGAGGCGCTCAAGCGCCGCCCCAGTAAGCTGCTGTTGGGAGACGCGCTGCCGCTTGCCGGCGAGCTGCTGGGAATGTTGCGCGCGCTGCCCGGCGTGCAGGCTGCGGCTGCGGGCGGCAGCGTGCGGCGCATGCGGGCGCTGGTGGGCGATGTGGATTTGCTGGTGGCGGCCAAAGACGCAGCGCCGGTGCTGGCAGCGTTCACAAGTTATGGCGGCGTGGCGCATGTGCTGGCGCAAGGCGGCACTAAGGCCAGCGTGGAGTTTCACACCGGCTTGCGCGCGCAGCTGTGGGTGCATCCGCCGGAGCGCTTTGGCACGGCGCTGCAATACGCCACCGGTTCCAAGGATCACAATGTGCGCCTGCGCGAAATTGCGCGCTCAAAAAATCTGTCGCTGTCTGAGCATGCACTAACGCGCGCCAACGGCAAAGAGCTGCTGTGCGCCAGCGAGGAAGAGGTATACGCGGCGCTGGGGCTGGCGTTCATTGCGCCGGAGCTGCGCGAAGACCAGGGCGAGGTGCAGGCAGCGCAAAACGGCAGCCTGCCGGCGCTGCTGGAAAGCGCGCAGCTGTGCGCTGACCTGCACGCGCACACCAGCTGGTCCGATGGCAAAGACAGCGTGCTGGAGCTGGCGCAGGCAGCCAAGGCGCGCGGCGTAAAAATTCTTGCAATCACCGACCACTCGCACAGTCTGGCAATTGCCAACGGCTTGAGCGTGGAGCGCCTGCGCGCGCAGGCGGCCGAGGTGGCCGCGGCGCAGCACAAGCTGGGCAGCAGCATCAAGCTGCTGCACGGCACGGAGATGGAGATCAACGCGGACGGATCACTGGACTTCCCGGACGAAGTGCTGGCCGGGCTGGATCTGGTGGTGGCCTCGTTGCACATGGGCTTGAAGCAGCCGCGCGCGGAGGTGACGGCGCGCCTGCTGGGCGCCATCAACAACCCGCATGTGGATATTATTGGGCATCCCACCGGGCGGCGCTTGCCAGACCGCGAGCCAGCCGATCTGGACATGGAGGCGGTGCTGAGCGCTGCGGCTGCAAGTGGCACGGCGCTGGAGATTAATGCCAACCCGGCGCGGCTGGATTTGGACGGCAGCCATGTGCGCCGCGCGCTGGCGCTGGGCGCTTGTATAACAATCAACACGGATGCGCACAAAGCGCATGACTTGGATTTGATGCCATACGGCGTTGGCACCGCGCGGCGCGGCTGGTGCGGGGCCGCGCAGGTAGTGAACACCTGGACGGAAAAGGAGCTGATGAAATGGCTGAGCACCTAAAACCAAAGCCGCCGGGCTCGCGCAAGCCGAAGAAGGCTAAGCCTGTGGCCAAGCGTGCGCCGGCCAGGCGCGGCGTGGCAAAGGCAGCGCCGGTGAAGCGCGTGCCCAAGGTGCAAGCCGTGCCCGCAGTGGTGCCTAAGGCGCCGCCGGAGCTGGAGCTGGCGCGCGCTGCCGTCCGCGTGATTGAAGACAAGCTGGGCGAAGACATCCTGCTGCTGGACTTGCAGGGAATCTCCAGCTTTACAGATTACTTTGTGATTGCCTCAGCCAATGGTGAGCGCCAGCTCAAGGCGATTGCGAATGCTGTGCTGGATGTAGCCCACGCCAAGCGCCGCAATGTGGCGCACAACTTGGACGCGCAGTCCGCCGGCGGCTGGGTGCTGCTGGACTTGGGCGATGTGGTCGTGCACTTGTTCTCGCCCGAGCAGCGCGACTACTTCAACCTTGAGGAGCTGTGGGCGGATGGGCGCGTGCTGTTGCGCGTGCAGTAGGCAGCGCTACTCAAATACCCACGCGGCGTTCACGGGCTGCCATTCCTGCAGCTCGCTTTTGGTAAACCACAGCGCCACTTCGGCATCGCCATTCTCCGCGCTGTCTGAGCCGTGCGTCAGGTTGCGGCCGATATCAATTGCAAAATCCGCGCGCACGGTACCGGGCGCTGCTTGCGTGGGGTTGGTGGCACCCAGCACCTGGCGCACTGCTTCCACGGCCTTGTTGCCGCGCCACGCCATTGCCACCACCGGCGCCGACACAATGTAATCAATCAGCCCGTTGTAGAACGGCGTGCCTTTGTGGATAGCGTAGTGCTGCTCAGCCAAGCTGCGCTGAACATGCATCAGCTTCAGCGCTGTGAGGCGCAGGCCGCGGCGCTCCACGCGCCCTAAAATCTCGCCCACCAGTCCGCGCTGCACACCGTCCGGTTTTACCAGCAATAAAGTTGTTTCCACTTAATTGTCTCCGTAAAGTTTGATGCGCCGAGTGTAGCAGGAAATTTGGCGCAGCCGGGTTGCTTGCGCGGGCTGGCTTCAGTGTGCGGTGCGGGCTGGTGCCGGATGGCTGGCGATGTGGATTGGGCGGCGGCGCAGTGGCGCAGGGCTGCAGCGCACTGCATTCGGGAGCAGCGTGATGGGTAATGGTGAGGCGCGGGTGGGCGCTGGCGTGCGTGCCTGCGTGCCTCCGGCAGAGCGGATAGCTGGGCAGGCGGCCGCTGTGAAATTGCTGGCGGGTTGGGTCAGGAGTTGGGCTGGCGTAGTGCGGATTGGTAGCACTGCAGCGCTGCTTGAATTTCACCGTTCTTCATGTGCGCGTCCCCCAGGATGTGCAGCAGTTGGCGGGTGGCCGGGTGCGCGGGTTGGGGCAAAGCTTGCAGGTCTGCAATCACTGCCGGCAGCAGCTGGCCGCCTTCCACCAGCGCGCCATAAATTGGCAGCGCAGCACTTAAGTTGCCGGCTTGCAGCAATGCATGCGCGTGCGCCAGCTGCTGGTTGTCTGCTGCAGTGGATGCAGCGGGGGCAGCAGCGGCGGGTTCGGCTGCGGGCGGGGCTTGCGCAGCAGCTGGCACAGCATTCGGCACAAGCTGCTCCGGCCGGTGCCGCCCGGAAGCTGCGGGTGTGTCTTCTAGCAGCCATGCGGGCAGCTCTTGTAGTTGGGCCACGGGCTGCAGGGCAGCTGCTTGCACAGCAATAGTTGAAAGCGGCAGCCACTCCGGCTGGACCAATGCAGGAGCGCCAGCGGACGGCGCGGGCGGCACTTCCAGCAGCCAGTCAAAGTAATGCGCGGCAGAAAGCACCTCGGCCGCGGGAAGTGCGTTCGGAGCGGGTGCGTTGGTTTGCATCCAGGAGGGCAGCGCGCTTCCAGCCCCGCTAAATGGCGCCGAACGGTGGTCATCGGCGCCGAAGAAGGCTGCTGCCAGCCGGCCAATGTCGGTCATTGTTTCAATGGTTTGCAGATCTTGCGCCAGCGGCATACCGCGGGTGACAGCAGGAATCGTGCCACGCTGTGCAGCCTATATTTTATGCTGCTTGCAGACTGCGTCCAGAAGACTCTTGCAATCCGGCTCGGGGGTGGGCTTGCTGCCGGCGCCGATCGGGTCATGCGCGGGCTGGCCAAGCAGCGCGCGGAAAACATTGGCAACGCTGGCGCCGAGCGCCGGCAACGAGTAGCCGCCTTCCAAAAGAAATACCAGGCGCCCGTCGCAGACTGTATTGGCAATTGCCTGCAGGCGGGCAGCAACCTGATGGTAGCCGGCGCAGGTCATTTGCAGGGTGGCGAGCGGATCGCGCCAGTGGGCATCAAAGCCGGCGGACACCAGCAGCACATCCGGCGCAAAGCGCATGGCCGCTGGTAAAAGCACGCGTTCCATTGCCTGCAGCACCGCGCAGTCGCCGGCGCCGACGGGCAAAGGAATGTTGATGGTGCAGCCTTCACCGGCTGCGCTGCCGGTTTCGGTGAGCGCGCCGGAGTTAGGGTAAAGGCGCGCTTGATGCGTGGATGCAAAAAGCACGCTGGGATCGGAGTAAAAGAGATCCTGGGTGCCGTTGCCGTGATGCACATCAAAGTCGAAGATCATTACGCGTGCGCTGCCGTTGCGTTGGGCGTGATGCGCTGCAATGGCGATGTTGTTGAACAGGCAGAAGCCCATGGCAGCAGCTGCCACGGCATGGTGGCCGGGCGGGCGCGCCACGCTGAATGCAGTGCGGGCGCGTCCATCCAGCACCGCGTCCACTGCCGCAATGGCGGCACCGGCGGCTTCAAGCGCACACTTTACGGAGCCGCTGCACAGGTAGGTGGAGGGGTCAGCAATCCGGGGTGGTACAGCTTGGGCAGCTTTTGTAACCTGTGCCAGGTAGCCGGCGGTGTGGGCGGCGGTCACTTGGGACCTAGCTGCTGGTGCGGCTGGCGGCAGCTGAAGCGCAAGCTCAATTCGCGGCACAGTGGCAAGCGCTTCGCTAATTGCCGTCACGCGTCCGTTGTGTTCGGGGTGGCCGGCCTCGTTGTGCGCCATTGACGGTACCAGCAAGTAAGCCAGCGGTGCCTGCATGGAAGCATTGTAACATTTGCGCGATTGCATTGGCGCGCCGCGTGTGAATGGTAAAATCAGACTTCCACAGTGTGATGAAGAGACTGATGCCAGACCATGCTCATGAGCGCGATTACCCGCCCGGGTGCCGGTTGCCGGACGCAATCAAGCGGGTGCTATTTAGAGTGCCAGCTGGTTTCGCGCTAAAGCCGGGCTTCGTCGGGTTTGGCAGCTGCGCGGCGCTGCGTTTGGCGTGGTGCTGACCGCGTGCGCCGGCTGGATTAGCTGCAGCAAGCTGTTCGCGCCGCACGCCGCCCTACAACTAACAACATGCTAACCGGATATATGCAGAGCCTGCGCGGCTCGCATCGCAATGTATTGCTGCTTTTCAGCGTCAGTGCGCTGCTGAGCTTCTCTGCTGATGGCGGAATTAACACGGTGCTCTTTAACTTATACATTCTGCGCCTCGGCTTCGGCCCGGATACCGTGGGCTTGATTAACAGCGTGGCAACTTTGTTCTGGGCAGCCGGCAGCTTGCTGGCGGGTTGGCTGGGCACAGTCTGGGGCGTGCGCAAGACGGCGCTGGCAGGGCTTTTGCTAACACTGGTGGGCGCTGTAATGGTGCCGGCAGCGGGTAGTGTGCCAATTGCGCAGCGCGTGGCGTGGCTGGCACTTTGTGCACTGGTTGGCTACATCGGGCTGTCGCTTTATTTTGTGAACGCGCTGCCCTATTTGCTGCAGGCGGCAGACGTGAAGAATCGCGCCAACATTTTTGCTGCAGCGGCAGCGGTCAGCACCACGGCAATGGTGGGCGGCGGACTGGTGGGTGGGGTGCTGCCCGGGTGGTTTGCATCGGCGCTGGGTGTGACGATGGATAGTGCGGAGCCTTATGGTTGGACGCTTGCCTTGGTGCCGCTGTTTGTACTGGTGGCAGTGCTGGTGTTCATGCAGACCCGCGATCCGGTTGGGCACGGGGAGCAGGATGTTGCTGTGGCGCAAGCTGAAACGGACGGTGGATTGGCTGCGATGTACGGTGTGATAGCGCTGCTGGGTTTTGTCCGGTTGCTGCAGGTGGCAGCACTGGGCGGCGGGCTTACCTTTTTCAATGTTTATCTAGACACAGAGCTGGCCGTGCCTACATTCTGGGTGGGCGTGGCGCTTGCGGGTGCGCGCCTTGCAGGAGTACCAGCTGCGTTGCTCGGCCCGGCAATCAGCCAGCGCCTGGGGCTGGGCAAGACGGTGGTGGTTGCGTCTGTGTTAGCGGCGTTGGCGGTGCTGCCGTTGGCGCTGGTGCGCACACCGCTGGCTGCCAGCGCCGGGCTGATTGGGTTGATAGTATTTTCAAACATCCGCTATCCGGCATTTAATATTTACATACTGGAGGTTGTGCCCGCCAAGTTGCGGCCGATGATGTCTGGCGTGAACGAAATGGCGGCGGGTTTGAGCTTTGCGGTCGTTGCGCTGCTGGGGGGGATTGTGATTGTGCGCCATGGTTACCCGGTGATGTTTCTGGCAGGTGGCGCTGCTACTTTGCTAAGTGCATTTGCGTTTGCAGTGTTTTTGCGGCGGCGGGGCTGAGGCATTCAGCTCCGACGGCTGGTCTAGTTTTGGGAAATTAATGGAATGTGGTTTGAGTGTGGCTGTCTCGTTGCGCTACACGTCTGCCCGCTGCAATTGCGCGGTTGGGTGGGTCAAGTGGGCTGCCGGCTTTTACTGTGAGGTTGACTCGATCGCAGTTATTGGTGCCCGCAATGGTAAACTCAAAATTCCATGAATAAATCAATCAGTTGGTTTGCTATCAATGGCGTTGTGCTGCGGCGGGTTGTGGCTGGTTTGCTGCTCGGTGCGCTGCTGGTGACTGCGTGCGGCATGTTGCCGGCAGCCGGCGCATATGGGGTGGCGGGCGAACAGCCGGCATTTGAAACTGCTGTGGCAGCGGGGGTGGCTACAGCCCTTTTTGAAACACAGCAGGCGCCGCAGGCTGCGGCCGCAAGCGGCATGTCGCCTTCGTTTGTGATGGAGCAGGTGCTGCGCGATGCGCGAGCGGATATCGAGCAGATGGTTGCCGTTGCGGTGGCTACGGCCGTGGCAGCGCGCATTGATTTGCCGGCGGGCGAAGGCCCAGTGGGTGGTGCAACTGCCGTTCCGGGCGGTGCGGCCGTGGCTACGAGTGGGTTGGTTTCCACCCCAACAGCAGTCGGCTCGCTGTTTGCCGTCAGTCCAGTCGAGCCACCGCTGGCGTGCGTCGATGCTGGAGCACTGTTTCTGGGTAATCCGGTGAAGTCTGTAAATATGCGCTCCGGCCCGGGCTCGGAGTTCCCGGAGGCCGGTGCGCTGCGCATGACAGAGTGCCTGCGGCTCTCCAGCCGCAACCAGCTTGGCAACTGGGTTTATGGCGAGTTGTGCACTTTGCAGCCGGACAGCAGCTGTCGCCGCGAATTGTTTTCTGCGTGGGCTGCGCGGCGCTTTCTGGCAATCACCGGCGACGCCGACCGGTTGCCGGTCGCCACTCCGCCCGCCCCCTGAGATGGGCGCGCTGCCTGCGCGTCCCGTTTACGCGCGCGTTGATTTGGGCGCGCTGGCGGATAACCTGCGCGCAATCACGGCCGCAACCGGCGGCGCAAAAGTCATGGCGGTTGTGAAGGCCAATGCCTACGGGCACGGCTTGGTGCCGGTGGCACAGCTTTTTGAACGCCTCGGTGCAGACGCGCTGGCTGTGGCCGTGCCGGAGGAGGGCGCAGCGTTGCGCGCTGCGGGTGTCACAGTTCCCATTCTGGTGATGGGCGCCTTTCTGAAGCAGCAGTTTCCAATGCTCTTTGACAATGGCCTGGCTTTCAGCGCGACCGCGCCGGAGAGCCTGGCTGCAATTGATGCCGCTGCTGGAGAACGCGGCGTGCTAGCGCCGGTGCACTTGAAACTGGATACCGGCATGCAGCGCGTGGGTGTGCAATGGCGGGCGGCCGGTGCGTTTATCGAACAGGCCCTGCGCTGCAAGCATGTGCAGATTGCCGGTGTGTACTCGCATTTCGCGGCGGCGGACGAGGCCAATCTGGCGTCAGCGCGGCTGCAGTTGGAATGTTTCCAAGAGGCGCTGCAGAATTTCGAGCGCCTGCGGGCTCCGCTGCCGGTGCGCCACATTGCAAACTCGGGTGCGGTGCTGCAAATGCCGGAGGCGCTGCTGGATCTGGTGCGGCCGGGCATTTTGCTTTACGGCTTGTATCCATCCGAGGAATGTGCGCGTTCGATTGCGGTGCGGCCGGCGTTAGGGCTGCATGCCGCGGTCACGCATGTAAAGCAGCTGGCGGCGGGCACGCCGGTGAGCTACGGCGCTAGCTGGCAGAGCGCGCAGCCGGTTACGCTTGCCACGCTTCCCATCGGCTATGGCGATGGCTACATGCGCGCGCTCAGCAGCTGTGCGCCGGTGTTGCTGCGCGGCAAGCGCTACGGGGTTGCGGGTCGCGTGTGCATGGACCAGTTGCTGGTGAATGTTGGCCCGGACCTTGCGGATGTTGGCGAAATTGCCACGCTGCTGGGCAGCGATGGCGCGCAGGAAATCGGCGCGGCCGAGCTGGCACGGTTGGCCGGGACGATTCCGTATGAGGTACTCACGAACATTGGTGCGCGCGTGCCGCGCGTTTATGCGGGGCCGTAAGGCAGCCCGCCCGTGTTCAGGTTGGAGCCAGCCCGCGCAGATACTCCCACGGATAGATGCCGGTTTTGTGGCCGTCGGTCCACAGCAGTCGCACCGCGTAATTTCCCACCACTTCAGCGCCCTCTAGCCGCGCAACTTTTGCCGGCTTCAGCGTAAACACCAACTGCAGCGGATCTGGTGCGGGCGCGGCATCCGGCGTGCGGCAGCCGGCGCAGGGGCACGCTTCGCGCAGCGCCTGCCAGCCATACTCGCTTGTTACGCCGTCGTTCCACGGGATCACGAGCAGCTGGCGCGGCTTGTCTATGCGGATGGCGGTCGGGCGCAGGGGAGCGGGCGGCATTCGGGCAGTGTGCGGCGGTGCGTTTTAGGGTGTGGGCGGCTGCTGCGCTGCGGGCTGGCTGCTAGCGGGTAACCTGCAGGTAGTTGCTGACGCCCCAGCCGTTGCGCGCAGTATCGCTTTGCGAAACGAGGTACCACCAGGTGAAGCCGGATGCTTCCCGCGGGCCTTCGCGTACTTCAAACACTTCGTAGTCCATCGCCAGATAGTTCACCTTGCCTTCGACCCCCGCGTCCACGCGCAAGCGCAGGCCTTCGCCGGTGTCGACAACTTTTACCAGCGCTCCCACCTTGATCAGGCTGCCAGCCGGCGGCGGGGGAAACGTGGCGGTGGCCTGCACCGGCATTGCAATTGTGGGAGTTGCCAGCGTTTGCGCTGCGGCCGGCGCAGCGCCGGGTGTAATAACCACAAAGATGGGCGTGACTGTGGCGCGCGCGAGGGCTGCCGGGCGCGTGATCAAGATGTAGGTCCACAGGCCCCCGCATGCCAGCAGCCCGGCAGTCACCAGCAAGAGCAGCAGGCCGAGCGGTACACTGGCTGGTTGGGCTGCGCTGCGGTGTTCGCGGCTGGCGGGGTTCTCGCGCACTATTTAGCTTCCCACTTCTTGGTCCAGTAGCGCGTAATGCCGTCCACGGACATATAGATGGGATTGGCTGCTTCGAAGCGCTGCCAGTCTTCTTCCTTAAGCCCGGTCTCCAGGGCGCGTACGCGGTTCCACGCAATGTACTCGGCGAGCAGCGTCTCGCGGTTTACGCCGGCTTTGAGCCGGCCGCGCACAAAGTCCGCAGCGCTGATTACCAGTGAGGCAAGTTCTTCCAAGTGGGCGCGCACATCAGTCACTGCACCGAAGTGCGTAAGGTACAGGCACTGCAGGTCCAGCTGCATCAGGTGCGCCAGTGACAGCTGCCACGCTTCCACATCAAATTCCGGCGGCGGGGCAGGCAGGCTTTGCAGTGCGGTGCCGGGCGTGCGCACTCCTGCCACGTCGCCGCAGAAGAGCTGGCGGCCAATGCGGTACGCATTGTGATGGCCGGCGTGCCCGGGGGTTGCAAGTACTTCAATCTCCAGCCCGGCCAGCTGCAGCACCGTCTTGTCATCGCACGGCACCACCAGCTGCGCGTCAATCGGCAGGATCTCGCCCCATAAGTCCTGCATGCGGTCGCCGTAGATGCGTTCGGCGCTGGCAATCAGTTTGGCCGGGTCCACAAGGTGGCGCGCGCCATTGGGATGCACATAAATGTGGGCGCCTTGCTGCGCCCACCAGCCGGTTGCACCGGAATGGTCCAGATGAATGTGGGTGACCAACACGTCACGGATCGATTGGGGATCGATGTCATGCGCTGCAAGCGCAGCCAGCAGCGTGTCCAGCGTGGAGCGCGGCCCGCTTTCAATTAGAACCGCGCCGGTTGGACCTTGCACCAGGTAGCTGGCGGTGTTGTGCGTCAAGCCGCGGAAGTTCAAGTCAAGCGTGTGCACCTGCATGGTGTTGGATTTCGTGTGGACTTGGTTTGGGCGGAACCGCCGGGGCGCAGCTCTGCGCCTCAGGTTGCGCTGCCGGCAGCGGCGATGGCGGCAGCTGCCAGCGTGTCTTTGTCGGCTTTGCTCAGTGTTGCGGTGTGCAGCAGGTCTGGCCGCCAGCGAAAGGTGCGCGTGATGGATTGCGCGCGGCGCCAGCGTTCAATGGCGGCGTGGTCGCCGGACAGCAGCACTTCCGGCACGGTGTAACCGCGGAAATCCGCGGGGCGGGTGTAGTGCGGGTACTCCAGCATGCCGCTATCGCCAAACGAGTCGTTGCTGGCAGCGTCGGCAGCACCCAACACGCCCGGCAGCAGGCGCGCTACGGCGTCCAGCAAAACCAGCGCCGGCAGTTCGCCGCCGGTCAGCACGTAATCGCCAATCGAAATAAAGTCTGTCACCAGATGCTCACGCACGCGTTCGTCAATGCCTTCGTAGCGGCCGGCGAGCAGCAGCAGCTGTGGCTGCGCTGCCAGCTCCTGCGCAACAGCTTGCGTGAACTGGCGCCCTTGCGGGCACAATAAAATTACGGGCGCATTGGTTGTGCCGCGCAGGCTTTCCACGGCCGCAAAGACCGGCTCCGGCTTCAGCACCATTCCGCCGCCGCCGCCAAAGGGCATGTCGTCTGTGACGCGGTGCTTGTCGGTGGCGTAATCGCGGATGTTGTGCAGGCCCACCTGCAGCGCGCCAAACTCTTGCGCGCGCTTGAGGATGCTTTCGTTGAGGTATGCAGCGCACACTTCGGGAAACAACGTCAGAATATCCACGCGCACGCGGGCATTTTACCATTCAGTGTGCGCTGGACATGCTAAAATCTTTTACGTGTCTGCGCCCGGCCAAGTTAATTTGCTGCTGGCTTCGCAGTCGCCGCGCCGGCAGGAGCTGTTGCGCCTGGTTGGCCTGCCATTTGCGGTGAAGCCAGTTGAAATTGATGAAAGCGGGCACGCGGGCGAACTGCCACTGGCTTACGCGCAGCGCCTGGCGCGGGAGAAAGCGCTGGTGGCGCAGGCTCAAAACCCCGGCTCGGTTGTGATTGCGGCGGACACGGTGGTTGTGGATGACGGCGTAGCGCTGGGCAAACCGGCGGATGCGCAGGCTGCTGCGCACATGCTGCGCCGCCTGCAGCGCGCACCGCATAGTGTGGTGTCGGCGTTGGTGGTTGCCGGCGGCAATGGCGCTGCGCCACTGCCGGAGCACTGCAGCACAAATGTGGTGCTGCGCAGCTTCACGGAGCCCGAGCTGCAGCGCTACATCGCCTCCGGTGATCCGATGGATAAAGCGGGTGCCTACGCCATTCAAAATGCAGAGTTCCAGCCGGCCTCCAATTTGGGCGGCTGTCTTGCCAATGTGATCGGGCTGCCGTTGTGCCACCTGACGCGGGCCTTGCGCCAGGCGGGTGTGGCTGTAGCTGTGGATGTTCCGCGCGCCTGCCAGGCGCACTTGCAATACTCTTGCCCCGTTCACCAAGACATACTCTTCTAAGCCGGCTGCCGGGTGTGGCGTGGCTGTTGTTCTGCGCGGCCTGCACTGGGGCAGCTGTGCCCGCGCCACTGGTGCCCGGGCAGGCGGGCAGCGGCCAAGCCACGCTGCCGGCTCCCGCATTTGCGACTGCGCCGCCGCCCGATGCCGAAGGCACGGCAGCCGCATTTTTGGAAGCATGGCAAAAAGGCGACTACGCCGGCATGCACACTCTGCTGGCGCCGCAGGCAGCAGAGCTGCTGGGCGCGGCGGAGTTTGCGCAGCGTTACCGCGATGCGCTGGATGATGGCGGCATTGTAAGTGTGGAGACCACAGTGCTCGCTGCTTTGCAGCAGGCAGCGCGGGCGGAGGTGCAGTTCAAAGTTGATGTGAAGACCGGTCTGGTGGGGAGCGTGTCACGCCAGATCACCATGAAACTGGAATTTGCGAACAGCCGCTGGGGCATTGTGTGGGACGACGGGTTGATTCTGCCGGAGTTGAAGGACGGCGGAAGCTTGTTGATGGAGTACCAGTCACCCGCGCGCGGAAATATTTATGACCGCAGCGGGCTGGCATTTGCAGCGCAAACAGATGCGGTTGCGATTGGTGTTGTGGCGGGTGAAATTCTGCCCGATCAGGAGGGTGCGCTGCTGGGCGAATTGTCCCGGTTGCTCAACGTGCATCCGGAGGTCCTGCGCAGCCGCTATGCCAATGCCGGGCCGGACTGGTATGTGGCGTTGGGTGAAGCGTCCATCGAGCAGGTTAGCAGCCGCTTTGCCGTGTTGAATAATATTTCCGGCCTGCGGCTGAACCAGTACCAGACGCGCTACTACATGGGCGGTGTAGCTGGAGCGCCGCACGCGGTGGGTTATGTAGCGCCCATTCCGGCAGCGGAGGTGGCGGCGTATCAGGCAGAGGGCTACTCGCCAGATGCTTTTGTGGGCGTGCAAGGGCTGGAGCGCTGGGGCGAGAAGCAGCTGGCCGGCGAGCGCGGTGGCACACTCTGGGTGCGCGCGCCCAGCGGTGCCTTGAACATCAAGCTGGCCGAGAAGCGTGCGGGCCCGGCGCTGGCCATTACCACCACGCTGGACCGCAAGCTGCAGCGCGAGGTGCAGGCTGCGCTGCAGGGCATGACGGGCGCTGCCGTCGTCGTCAACTTCACCACCGGCGAAGTGCTGGCCATGGCATCGTCCCCGTCCTTCGACCCGAACTTGTTTGATCCTTCCAACTACAACATCTCACAGCTGTCGCTGACGCTGAATGATCCGCTGCGCCCGCTCATCAACCGCGTAACGCAGGGCCAGTATCCGCCGGGCTCAGTCTTCAAGGTAGTCACGCTGGCGGCCGCGCTTGAGTCCAAATTGTTTGTGAAAGACCAGACCTATTACTGCGGCTACGAATGGACGGAGCTGGGCGCCGACTTTGTGAAATATGACTGGACTTACGAGAAACAGGTTGCGGAAAGCGGCACGTTGAACATGGTGGGTGCACTGCGCCGTTCCTGCAACCCGTGGTTTTATCACATGGGATTCAACCTGCACCGCTGGGCGGATTATTACCTGCCGGACATGGCGCGCAGTTTCGGTTTTGGTCCGCCCACGGGAGTTGTGGGACTTACGCAGGCTGCCAATGAGGAGGTGGGTGGCGCGGTGCCAAGCGCAGACTTGGCGGCGCGGAGCAATACGAATTGGACGATTGGCGACAGTGTAAACATGGCTATTGGGCAGGGGGATCTGACGGTGACCCCGCTGCAGCTTGTGATGGCTTACAGCGCTCTGGCAAATGGCGGCCAGTTGCTGCGGCCGCAGCTGGTGCTGCAGATGGCGGCGCCCGGCGCTGAGCCCGCATACAAGCTGGAAACGCAGACAGTGGGCGTGGTGCCCATTTCCGCCGAGACGCTGGCCACTGTGCGGCAGGGAATGTGGGAGGTTGTGAATGCGCCAACCGGAACTGCCACCTACCGTTTCAAGGGTTTAAGGGTTCCAATTTACGGCAAAACCGGGACGGCCGAAGACCGGCCGCGCCGGCCGCACGCGTGGTTTGCCGGTTATACGGATGCCAAGCAGGCCGGCAAGCCGGACATCGCTGCGGTGGTCGTGCTCGAAAACAAAGGCGAAGGGTCAGAGTGGGCGGCACCCGTCTTCCGGCGCATTGTGGAATCATATTTTTACGGCGAGCCAAAAACTTTGTATCACTGGGAGGCGGAATATGGCCTGACGGCAGTGCCCTCGCCTTTCCCCACGTTTGTGCCTTTCACGTACGTGGTGCAGGCCGGTGACAGCCTCGCCAGTATTGCGTACCGCAACAAGGTAACGATGGACGAGCTCATGCTGGTGAACCAGCTTGCAAACCCCAATGCGCTTACCGAGGGGCAGACGATCATCATTGCACGTGGCGGTGTTTCCGACATTACGCTTACGCCGGAATTTACTTTGACGCCGACACCATAGCTGGGTCGCCGGGCGATTTAAAAAATACAGGCGGAGCCCGGTTGCTCCGCCTGTTCTTATTTGTGAGAGCCGCTTTGTAGCCGGATGACCTAAGCTTTTTTATTGGCGGTGGTTTTCTCCAACTCGGATTCATCTTCATCATCGTCTTCCCAACTGATGATCCAGATGCACAGGCCAGCCACCGCAACGGTGGCGATGATGAGCGCGGCCCATTGGCCCGGCAGCAAGCCCACATCGCGTGCCTCGTAAGAGATGATGGCCACCATGCCCAGCCCCAGCGCCAGCCATGCTGAAAGACGCGGATTGTCTTTTGCCCAAGTGATGATGCCTGACATGCTTTTTGTCTCCTGTGATTTTGGCGCCGGATTTAGCCGTGGCTGCTAGCGGCAGCTGTCAACGCCGGAATTTTACTCCATGCAGCTTGCACCTGCGCTTCGAGCGCGGCTAGGGTGCCGGTGTTGCTCAGTACCACATTTGCCAGCGCAACCTTTTGGGCTTGCGGGGATTGCGCTGCCATGCGCGTTTCCGTCTGGGCAGGGCTCAGCGGCCGGCTTGCCTGCAGGCGCGTCCGCTGGTCCGCGGGGCTGCTGGTAACCACCCAAATGGTGCTGCACTGCGCAGCCAGCGGGCTCTCCAGCAGTTTGATGGCTTCAATCACCACCACTGGTTCAGTCGCAGCGGAAATTTGCAGCTCAATTTGCTGGCGCACAATCGGGTGCACGATTGCCTCCAATTGATGCAGGCGGGCAGTGTCTGCGAAGACGACATCGCCTAGTTTCGTGCGGTCGACGCCACCGTCCGGCTTGATGAACGCGGCGCCGAATGCAGCCTGCACTGCGGCAGCTGCCGGCCCGCCGGCAGCGAGTGCGGAGTGCACAACTGCATCTGCGTCGATGCCCAGTGCACCGCGCGCGCGCAGCATGTTGAGCACCGCACTTTTTCCCGTGGCAATGTTGCCGGTGAGCCCGATGACATATTTGCCGCGCCCGTCGGATGCGGTCATGGGCGTTGGGCGGAAAAGATGCGCGGTCCGGCAGCAAACAGCAATTGCCGGCCCGCACCAAGGCCGAAGGCCGTCAGGTTTTGGTTGGGCTCCAGCTGTGGCCGGATCTCGCGTTGCACAGTGAGGCTGGGGCTGGCCTGAATGGCGCCCGCCAGGCCGGTATCCACAAAGTAAAACGCAGCTTCGGGCGGCGGGAAAAACAGAATTGCGGCCGGGGTTAGCAGGTCCGTTAGCTGCGGACCGGATGCATGGCCGGGCCGGTCGTCTTGAAAGCGCGCTTGAGTACAGACTGGATCGTTTGATGCTGATTGCCGGATGCAATGGGTAAGGCGCCCGTCGCGGTGCAGCAGGAAGATATCCCCCTGTGCGAGGGTGAAGTCCACCACGTCTTGCAGTGCGATTGGTTGCGTGCCAAAAAGCGGGAGCGGCGGCTGTTTTGCGGGATCTTCGGCAGCGCCAGCAACACCCATTTTGCTGACGTCGTTATAGATCCAAATTTGCCCGCCGGTTGCATCTAAGATGTAGAGCCGGTTTGAGAACAATGCGAATGCGCCGGGCGCGGTCCAGCCCGCGTCCGGCGGTGCGAGCGGCAGAATGTGCGCGGGCGTGTTGTCCCCGGGGCAGATAAGCAGTTTGCCAGTGGGGTCGAGTGCGGCAATCGCTTCCTTGTTTAAGAAGTTCGGGTTTTCGAGCAGTGCCATGTCCACTAGTGTGGTCACCGCTACGTCATTGATGCTGCCGGCGCTGCATTTGAAACCCTCATCCAGCTGGTAACCGCCGGCTGTTTGCACGGCGCGGTAAATGCTGTTTGCCTGCGCATCCAACCCGTACAACGGCGAGCCCAACGCCAGCAGATGCGTGATGCGCCCTTGCTCCGGGAAGCCGCGCGGCGTAATGTCGGTCACGGTCAGGCGCGCCACTTTGCTCAGCTGGTCCAGCTTGGCGCGCGCTTCTGAGCGCAGTTGGGCCGCCTCGGCGTCGGTGGGGCGCAGCAGATCAGCCTGGTCCAGCTGCTCCAGCGCCGCCTTCCAGGATGGCGCTGCCGCAAAAGCATCAGATGCAGTCCGCGCCTGGGCGGCTGCAAACTGCGCACCATCCATGTAGGTGCGGAACTGGCGCGTGATGCCCAGCTGAATGTAGATGGTGGTGGTCAGCATCACAATCAGTGCCGGTATGGCAATTGCAATTGCTGCCAGTGTGGATTGGCTGACGCTGAATTCCGGTTCGCTGTCCTTTTCGGGCAGCATGTGGCCGGCCAGGCGGCGGCTGGCGCCACCGACGGATGTGCCGAGCGACTTCAAGCCGCGGTCAAACCGGTCGCGCGCGGCAGCCAGCGGCAGGTTTGCAAACCAATGCGTGAAGGAGTGCAGCCAGGCAGCTGCGTACTCGGCTACGCGGGGGCGTTGGACAGGTGGCTCGTCGTCTTCAAAATCTTCGTCGTCCTCGGACCCGCCGTAGTCGCGCTTGTACTCTCCGACGGTTTCTGGGCCAGCGTCACGCAGTTCCGCTGTTTTTTCTGTTTCAGCCCACTGCGGCAGTAGGTCCGGACCGGCGGGCGTGGCGGGCCCATATTCTGCTTCGTCTGTGTCGGCTGCGTCGCGTGCATGCGCATCGGCTTGGGTGGCCGCGGGCAGCCCGTCGCCCAGCACGTTGGCCATAGATGCGGGAACCGGTGCACTTTCAGCAGCTGGCTGCTGGCTGCGCATCCGGTCCAGCAGCTGGGCAAGTGTTTCGCCGATGGCACCTGGGGTGGTTGGCTTGCCAGGGGATGTGGCCTGAACAGCAGCAACCGGCTGCGCCGCTGCGCTTGGCGGAGATATTTCGGACAACATCGCTTCGGGGGCGGTTTGCAGCAATTCAATTGCATCTGCCAGGCGCCCAAATTGTTCTGCGCCGACATAGCAACCCACAAGGGCCGTGATATTTTCGCGCGCAAGATTATTCAAGCGCGCCAGAATGCTTATAACCTCCTCGCCGGCCATGGCGCGCAGGATTGGCAGGCGCCAGCTGGTGGGCGCTGCGCGGCAGAGCAGCACCAAATCCCCCGCAGCGAGTTTGGTGTGAAAGTAGTGCAGCTCCGCGCCGCTGGCCAGGCCCAGGGGCTGCAGGCTGCGGCCGGGCTCCGGAAACCGTTCTACATTGTCATGATGCATCACAAAGCTTTGCCCTGCGCCGGATTGGATGATGAAGAATTCATCGTCGCGCAGCACGCTGCAGGTGATGCTGCCGTTTAGGGCGGCGGCTGCGTCCTCGCCTTGCAGGCGGATCAACTCCACATTCACGGCTTCCACTGCGGTGCGCGCTGCGGCCGTGACGGAGCCGCTCGTGCCAAAGAACTGGTCATGCGCAACCATCAGGTACGGCGCAGGATCTGGCCCCGCCTTGCCGGTGGCTGTACCAAGGTCAAGACGCACGGTAAGCAGATCGCGGGTGCGGCCGCGGGATGCGCGCTTGGGGGCTTGGGCTACCAAAAAGTTGGGCGGCTGCGTGGGGTCAAAGTCACCATCGCGCCAGCTCAGGAAACCAACTTCGAGCGTTTCAGTCATGCGGAAGGGTGCAGCCGGATTGCGGCCGGGCCGCCTGCGCAGCGCAGTGCGGTGTGAAGCGCGCGCGCTGGGCGGCAGGGTGGAGGCAGGCTTTGGGCCACGCTGGTAGGGGCAGCGGGTGTAATCAAGTGCCTAGGTATTTTGGCTTGCGTTTTTGGATGAACGCACTGACGCCTTCGACAAAGTCCGGACTGCGGCCGGCAGCATCCTGCAAGTGCGCTTCGTACTCCAGGGTATCCGCAAAAGTGGACTGCAGCGCGTGCTTCAGGGCGCGCTTGGTTAGCGCGAGCGCCGGGCCGGCAGCCAGGCGCACTGCCAGCGTATGGGCAAGCCGCTGCCAGTTCTGCTGCGGGCAGCACCCTGCTCACCAAACCCAGGTGCTCAGCAGTCTGTGCATCCATCCGGTCGTTGGTGAACAACATCTCCGCTGCATGCGCAGGCCCAATCAAACGCGGCAGCCAGTAGCTGGCACCGCAGTCGGGAGCGAGGCCTATGCCAATGAAGCCGGCGCGAAAGGTGGCAGTCTGCGCGGCGAGGCGCAAATCACAACTTAGTGCAAGCGCCAGGCCAGCGCCAACACAGGCGCCGTTGATGGCAGCCACCACCGGCTTTTCAAGCGCTTCCATTGCGAGCAAGAGTGGAATGTGGGCTGCGCGCATGTGGTCGCGCAGCGAAACTGGGTTGCCGGGTGGCGGCGCAGCCAGGTCCTGCCCAGCGCAGAAGCCGCTGCCCGCGCCCGTGAGCACAACACAGCACCGAAGCACTGAGCGCTGCGGATTTGAAGGCACCGAGGAGGGCGGTCATTAGTTCGTCTGTGAGGGCGTTGAGCCGGTAGGGCCGGTTGAGCGTAACGGTAAGTACGCCTTCGCTCTCGGCCGCCAGCAATACTTTGTAGTCACTCATCAGCGTTGCGGATGTTCAGTGGTTTTAGCAGAGCAGGTTAATGTTAGCACAATCGCCGCGTTTCACGGCGCGATTTACTGCTATACTGCCTTGCAGGAAGCACATGAAGCATATCATTGAAATCAGTTACTGTACTTCTTGAAGCTACACAAAGCGGGCCACCGGTCTGGTGGTCGAGATCTTGGCGGAGTTTGAGGCGCAGCTTGAAGCCGTGCGGTTGCTGCCCGCAACCGGCGGCGTGTATGAGGTTACTTTGGATGGCCGGCTGGTGTACTCCAAGCTGGCTACTGGCCGGCACGCTGAGCCGGGTGAAGTGCTGGGGCTGCTGCGCGAAAAGTTGCAGCGTTAGGCGCGTTAAACGGTCGGGCCCGCTGTTGCCGGGGCGGCTACTGCGGACCGCGCCGGTTCATCCAATCGAAGGAGAAACATGACCAAGAAGCCGCGTGTGTTTTCGGGCGCGCGCCCGACCGGGCGCCAGCATCTGGGAAATTATCTGGGCGCAATCAAGAACTATGTGGCGCTGCAGGCTGACCATGACTGCGTGTACTGCATTGTGGATCTGCATGCCATGACCACGCTCGAAGACTTGCACTTGCTGCGGTTGCACACGGCGGAGATGGCGCTTGACTGGCTGGCAGCCGGTATCCGCCCCGTGGACTCGATTATGTTTGTGCAAAGCCATGTGCCGCAGCATGCGGAGTTGCACACAATTCTGAGTATGTTTACCCCGCTCGGCAAGCTCACCGATCTGCCGCACTTTAAAGACAAGGTGCGCCTGCAGCCGCACAACGTTAATTACGGGCTGGTGGGCTACCCGGTACTAATGACGGCGGATATTGTGCTTTACAAAACCAATCTGGTGCCGGTTGGCGTTGACCAGGAATCCCACATTGAGTTTTGCCGGGAAGTGGTGCGCACATTTAATCATCGTACTGGCGGCAGCGTGCTGGTTGAGCCGCAGATGAAGAACACCGAGTATCCGAAGGTGCTGGGCACGGACGGCCAGCGCAAGATGTCCAAAAGTGAGAACAACCAGATTGAGCTGGCACTGACGGCGGCGGAAACCGTGAATGTGGTGCGTGGCATGGTGACCGATCCGGCGCGGGTGCGGCGCACGGACGCCGGCAATCCGGATGTTTGTAACGTCTTCACGCTGCACAAAACATTTTCTGCGCCGGAGGCGGTGCAGGAGATTAATGCCGGCTGCCGCAGTGCGGCGATTGGGTGTGTGGACTGCAAGCTGAAGCTGGCGGAGAACATGAACAGTGGGCTGGCAGAGCTGCGCGAGCGGCGGATGGCGCTCGCTGCGCGACCGGATGATGTTTGGGATGTGCTCCGCGACGGCGCGCAGCGCGCCCGTGGGCTGGCAGCAAAAACGATGGACGAGGTGCGCGCTGCGATCGGGCTGCCCTAAGGCGCGGGTAGCCACTGCGCGCATTGGCTGGTTAGCGGTCGCGGCGTGCGCGTATTGATTCAGCGGGTGGCGCAAGCCAGCGTGAGCGTGGCGGGTGCCGAAGTGGGACGCATCGCGCAGGGATTGCTGCTGCTGGTGGGTGTGGGGCACGGCGACACGATCGCGGTGGCGGACTGGCTTGCGGATCGGGTGTCCGGCTTGCGCATTTTTGAAGACGACGCGGGCAAGACCAACCTGTCGGTACTGGATGTGGGTGGCAGTGCGCTTGTTATTTCCCAGTTCACTTTATATGCGGACACGCGCAAGGGGCGCCGGCCCAGCTTTCTGCCGGCTGCGCCACCGGAGCTGGCGGAGCCGCTGGTGCAGCGTTTTGCTGACGGCTTACTGGCTGCGGGTGTGGCGGTTCAGCACGGCCAGTTTGGCGCGCAGATGCAGGTTGCGCTGGTCAACGATGGCCCCGTTACCATCTGGCTTGAGCGCGAGGCGGGCAGCGCGGATTAGGGCTGCGGCGTGGCGACGGTAATTTTTATGTAGAGCCGGCTGCCAAACGGCTCGCCGTTTGCGTCGCTCAAGCGCCAGTAGCCTTCATAATCGCCCGCAGCTGTGGGTGCCACCATCGCGATGTTCACAACTGCCAGAGTGCCGGGCAGTGCCGGGTAAAGCGCATGCTCTACGCTGGCCCCCAGGTTGTTTCCCGCTACAAAAATGACGCGGTGCTGCGGCCCCCACGCGCAGGTGCCCGAGTTGCGCACCTGCCACTGTTTATCCAACACTGTGCCGGGCGCAATTTTGCTAAAGTCCGGCACAGTCAGGTCACTTACAAATTCGACATCGTCTTTGCATTCAATAAGCGCTGCAACGGTGGGCTGCACGGTGGGTGCCGTAGTTGGCACGCTTGGCGCAGTGCTTGCGGCAATTGGAGCGGTGGGCGTTGCGGCTACGGCAGGCACGGTGGCGCTGCAGGCAGCGCAAAAACATGCTGCCAGCAGGCAATAACCCAACCAGCGGGTGCCAGTCGATACCTCGAACTTCACGGTTAGCAAAGCTTGGTTGGCAGGCTGTGATTGGCAGTCAAGAATAACGCTGGCTGAACAATTTGGGCGCTATTTACTGCCACGAAGCGCCGCCGCGCAGATTTGGGTGTATACACTCAGTTGACTTGAAGTGATTTGCAGCTATACTATTAGTATTATTTGGGCTTATGCCCCGCTATCCTTTAAACAAGGAGGTGATGTCTATGAGTAGTGACTGTGGTCGTTCGCAGCTCTTTGCCGGGACATGCCTCCTGTCTTCGACAGGTTAAGTGTCCCGGCAAACAACAGGCCGCCCATGAGGGCGGTTTGTTGTTTTAAGCCCGTTTTCATGAGCTGTCGCCAAATGAAATTCCCACGCCGCGTGCTGTTTTTACCATTTCGGAATTGGGGTCCACCAGCTTTGGGGTGAGCGCGAGCGCATCCGTTAGCGCGATGTCGCTGATCCCGGTGTCACGGTAGCAGACCATGCGGCCGAAGCCGTGGCGCGCGGCCAGGCGCACAGCGGCTGCGCCGTAGCGGGTTGCCAGCCAGCGGTCAAACGGCACCGGGCTGCCGCCGCGTTGCAGGTGCCCGAGCACGGTGCAACGCGTCTCCAAGCCGGAGGTTGATTCGATCAGGTCCGATACTTGCTGCCCGATGCCGCCGAGGCGCGCGACCCTCAGGGCGTCCGCCTGAGTGCGCAGCACCTGCCCGTTATTTTTCAGGCGCGCACCCTCGGCCACTGCCAGAATGCTGAACAGGCGCCCGCGGCTGCGGCGCTGCTCAAGTTTGGCAATCAGGCTGGCAATGTCAAATTCAATTTCAGGGATTAGGATCACATCTGCGCCGCCCGCCACGCCTGCCACCAGCGCAATCCAGCCGGCGTCGCGGCCCATCAGTTCGAGCACCATCACGCGGTGATGGCTCTCGGCAGTTGATTGCAAGCGGTCCGTGGCCTCGGTGGCCGTTAAAACGGCGGTGTTGAAGCCAAACGTTACGTCTGTGCCGCCCACATCATTGTCAATTGTTTTTGGCACACCTACAATCGGTGCGCCGCGCGCAACCAAAGTCTGGCTGATGCGCAGCGTTCCATCGCCGCCCAGCACCAGCAGCGCGTCCAGCTTCAGGCGCTCAATATTCAGCAGGGCGTCGGCAGATACATCAATAATGGTTTCGGCGCCGCCGACTATGGACTTCTTTGCGAAGGGGTTACCACGGTTGGCCGCACCCAGAATTGTGCCGCCGCGCGAAAGGATGCCGCGCACATCTGCCAGTGACAGCACGCGTGCTCGGTCGCTGTCCAGCAGGCCGTCAAAACCGTCTGGAAAGCCAACAATCTCAAGGTTGTATTCGTTGCTGGCGGTCAACACTACCGCCCGGATCACCGCGTTCAGCCCGGGCGCGTCGCCCCCGCCAGTGAGTATGCCAATTCGTTTCATTCGTTAGATCTTCCGCGGCACAGGCGCCATTATACTGTTGGGGACATTATGCGCCGGCTAAAAGTTTTGATGTTGGCAACTGAGGCAGCGCCGCTCGTAAAGGTGGGTGGCCTGGGCGATGTGGCTGGAGCATTGCCGGTTGCGCTGCGCAAGCTGGGGATGGATGTGCGCGTGATGCTACCGGATATTGGCTTGCGGTTGCCAGCAGGGTATAAAGTGCGGCGGCTGGCGGGCGCTGTGCTGGCTTGGGATGGGCGTGCCGAGCGCGTGACTGTGCGTTGCCTGATCGTCAACGGCGGGTTGCAGTATCTGGTAGGCGGGCGTCCAATTCCGCTGGATGGCAAAGTGTATGGCGCGAGCATGGGCAGGGACTTGCGCAAATTTGTGTTCTTTGCGCTGGCGGCTTTGAGGGTGGCAGAAAGTGTGGGGTTCCAGCCGGACGTGCTGCATGTGCACGATGCGCATCCCGGGGCTGCACTTCACTTTCTGGGCTCGGCGGGCCGGCTAACCGGCTTCTGGAAGTTCACGGCGGGGGTGCTCACGATTCACAATCTAGCTTACCAGTTCAATGATGCTGAGGCTGCACTGGAAGCCGGTGGCCTGGCTCAGGGCGTTGATGCGCGTATTCCGGTGCATGCGCGCGCTGGCTTGCTGGCGCTTGGCATTGCTGCGGCGGACTTCGTAAATACGGTCAGCCCCACTTACGCGCGCGAAATCCGGCGGGCAGAGCAGGGAGCTGGCCTGCAGGAATTAGTGCGGGCACGGGGTGCGCGCGTGAGTGGTATTCTGAATGGGCTGGATGGAGCGGTGTGGAATCCGGCGACAGATGCGGTGATTGCAGCAACATACGATGTGCGCCGGCTGGCGCGGCGCCGCGTGAACCGGGACGCGCTGCGCACTGAGCTGCGGCTGGCGGCAGCGCCCGGCCCGTTGTTTGCGCTCGTGGCGCGGTTGGACTGGCAGAAGGGCGTGGATTTGGTACTGGCAGTGGCGCCGGTCCTGCGGGCGCTGGGCGCGCAGCTGGTGGTGCTTGGCAGTGGCAGTCCGCACATTGCAAAACAGCTCCGGCAATTGGCGCGCGCTCATCCGCGGGCCGTGGCTGTGCGAGTGGGCTTTGACGAAGCTCTGGCGCGGCGGATCTATGCGGGCGCGGATGTGGTGCTGGTGCCTTCGCGCTATGAGCCGTGCGGCTTGACCCAGCTGATTGGCATGCGCTACGGCGCGATTCCGCTCGTGCGGGCCACCGGTGGCCTGGCGGATACGGTGGTGGATGTGACTGCGGATGCGGTGCGCGGCACCGGGTTTGTGTTTTTCAAGTATTCGGCAGCGGCTTTGGCTGCGGCGGTACGCCGCGCCTGCAAGTTGTTTGCTGAACCGCAGGTGTGGCAGGCGCTTCAGGTGCGTGCCATGCAAGCCGACTTTTCGTGGAAGCTGCCAGTGCAGGCATACGCAAGTCTTTATGCGAGGGCGGTGCGCATCCTGCGGGCCGCTGCTGCAAGGTGATGATCACAGCTGGGTCGCAGGTCAGTAAAGGCGGCTTTGATCTGCAGGGTGCTGCGGGGCGTACTGTTGTCGGCCTAGCAGGGGCTGCCGGCGTGGCAGCCGCTGGCATGCAGCATTAGTGAGCGCCGCACAGCAATGATTCCGCCGGTCTCACCTTTGTTTTACTTTCCCCAAGTTGCTGCCGTCGAGGTGCAGCCGGAGCTGCGGGCTACTGAGCCGCCGGAGTATGCCGTGGGAGCTGGTGCCGATCTTGAACCGGAGCAATTGCAACCGGCGCTCTTCGACAAGTCGCTGCGCATGCTGCCGCGCGCGGGGCAGGTGTATGGGCCGCGGCCGCACGCAGGTTCCAGTGGGTACCCGCCGGCCGGCCAGTTGGTCGATCGTCGCGCTTGAGCCTGTAAATTTTCCGTAAGCAGTGCGACTGGCGGGGGTTTTGTCGTGGCACCCACGCCCCGAGCTCAAGCCGCCCTGTAATCTGCCGATACTCCCCACACGTGCTACGGAATTGACTCGCAGCCCCTAAGTTGTCGAGGTTCCGCTAGCCAAAAATATTTGCGCCAGCCGGTATGGCGCAAGCCGCTGAAGGAAGCAGCGGTTTAGTTGGCTCAGCTGACGCACTAGCGCAGCTGGCGGGAGTGTTGCAAGGATGCTACACGGTAATACTACTCAACAAACTATTGGTTCGCACCGGCGCAGTCTGGAGATTCTGGCGGCCGGTGTGTTTGCATTCAGCTGGCTGGCGCTAGGCGTGCAAGTACTGCCCGGTGTGCGCGGCGCGCTTTCCTCAACGTGGAACTTTGCGGAAGCGCGGCCGGCGGCTGCCCGCTCGGAAGCGGGCGCCCGGCTGCCGGCACCCCGGCTCGATTACAATCCGGCGGCTGCGGCGGCTTATTGTGGCACAGGCAGCTCCCTTGTAACCTTTACAGAAAGCAACGGCAGCACGGCCGTGTTCGAGGGTGGCGCAACCGATTCCTACACGGTGCGTCTCGCTTCAGCGCCAAACAGCACAGTGGAAGTCATGGTTGGATCCACCAACCAGGTTTCCACCTCGCCGTTGCGCTTGTATTTCACGACTGCCAACTGGGCTACTGCACAAACTGTGACGGTTACGGGTGTGGATGACGTGGTGAAAGAGGGTTTGCACACCGCTACCATTACCCACGGTACATCCAGCACGGACAGCACATTTAACGGCTTGTGCTTGAATGATGTCACGGCCAGCATTACGGACAATGACTCAACGGCGTCAGTGCTGGTGGTGGAAAGCGCCGGCGCGACCGTGGTGGCCGAGGGTGGCGATACCGACGGTTTCACGCTGGCGCTGGGGCAGGTGCCGGGCGGGCCGGTCACCGTTACCGTTGGCCACGCCGGGGGCCAGTTCACCCTGTCTACTACAACGATGTTTTTTACTTCGTTGGATTATTATCTGGTGCGCTCCGTGCAAGTGACGGCAATCAACGACACGGTGTGGGAGGGTGCCCACAGCGGCGTGATCACCTTTACGGTTGAGAGCGACACTTTTGCTTATAACGGGCGCGTAATACCGAGTATCACGGTTGCTATTGTGGACAATGAGTCCGGGGTGCGGCTGGAGGAGACCGGTACGACGACCGTCGCTATCGAAGGCGCGCACACTTCGCCGGACAGGTACAGTGTGCGGCTGGAGACACAACCAACGCATCCGGTTACCATCACAGTGAATGGCGGAACCCAGTTGCACTTGAGGAACGTGGAGGCAGCGCCGCTGGCACCTGTGAATGTGACCAGCCTGACCTTCACCAGCAGCAACTGGAGCGTGCCACAGATGGTGTACGTTACGGGTGTTGATGATGCCGTGGTGGAGGGAGCCCACACGCAGCAGATTTCTCACTTGGTGGACAGTGCTGACAAGTATTATGACAGCGACGGCTTCTTTGGGGGCGTGGCAATTACGGGCTGGAGCACGGCTACGTTGGTGCTCAAACAGGACTGGACTCCCACGCTGACGGCGGACATTGACGACAATGACGTGCGCGTGACGGTGGCAGAGACTGACGGCAGCACGATCGTAAAGGAAGGTGTCATTGGCGACAGTTACTCAATCCGGCTGGCGGTGCCGCCGGCTGCGTTTGTGTCGGTGGGCGTGGGCACCACAAGCAATCAAATTACTCTCAGCCCCGCCAGCGTGGGGTTTGATTCCTCAAACTGGTTCATTCCAAAAATAATTTCGATTGTGGCGGTTGACGACTCTGTTCTAGAGTCGCGGCTCACGGCTGTGATTACGCACCGGGTGCAGAGCACGGATCCGGTCTTTGAAGGCACGGGCGTAAACAACATCCGCCTGATGGTGCTCGACAATGAATCTATCAATTCGCCGCCTTCTGACTTCGATGGCGACGGGGTTTCTGACCGCACTGTCTACCGGGCATTCAGCGGTGAGTGGGTGGTGCGGCGGGCGGCGACCGGCTTGGGCGAGCTAAATGTTTGGGGCATGGCTGGCAGCGAGGAAATCCCGGTTGCGCTGGACTACGACGGTGATGGCAAGACCGACCGGGCCGTGTTCCGGCCGTCCACAGCGCAATGGTTCATCTTCTCCAGCGGCAGTCAGTTGGCAAGTGTGACTACCTGGGGCATTGCTGATGGCGGCGATGTGCCTTGCCCGGGTGACTTTGATGGCGACGGGCAGGCAGACATTGCCGTGTACCGGCGCACAACCGGGCAGTGGTTTATCCTGCTGTCGCGCAACAAAGAGGTGCGGGTACAACTATGGGGCGACTCGCGGCCGCAATTCCGCATCCATGAAGTGCCGTTGCCAGCTGATTACGATGGCGACACCATCACCGACTTTGGTATTTATCAAAGGTCGACGGGCAACTGGTTTGTGAAGTACAGCGGCGGTGGTTTTGACATCATCAACTGGGGCGAGGCCGGTGGTGTGGATATTCCTGTTCCGGCTGATTACGATGGCGACCGGCGGGCAGATCTGGCGGTCTATCAGCCAACGCGCGCGCTTTGGGCCGTGCGCAGTCTGGTTACCGGCGCCGTTACCACGGTCACCTGGGGTATTGCGGGCACGGATGACCTGCCGATCGTTGGCGACTTTGACGGTGACGGGACGGCTGACCGCACTATTTTCCGGCGCTCTACGGCGCAATGGATCACCCGGTTTTCATCCGGCAGGCTGCCAATTGCAATTACCTGGGGCGAGGCGGGCAGCCGTGACTATCCAATTCCCGCCCCGGATTTCGATCTGAACTACCTTCCGTATTACTAGCGAACCCCACTGGTTGGGGGCCCCCACACAAGGAGCAGCAGTGCCCGGGTCGCAAACCCGGGCACTTTTGTGTCTGCTAGAATCCTTGCTTAGTTGCCTGCGTTTCCGGAATAAATTCTCCAAATCAAACTCGTGCTGCCCGGTACCCCCTTCCATTCCCGCACTGCGCCTTTGTGCGCTGCGCAAAACTGGCGCCGCTGGGGTCCATGCGTTGTGGCTGGCTCGTATGAGCTGCAGCCTGAGCGCGAATACTTTGCGGTGCGTACCAGTGCGGCTTTGTTTGATGTGTCGCCGCTTTACAAATACGCAATCCGCGGGGCGGATGCAGCGCGGCTGCTGAACCGCGTAATCACGCGCGATGTAAACCGCTGCCGGGTTGGCCAGGTGTTTTACACACCGTGGTGCGATGCTGCCGGCAAGGTACTGGATGACGGCACGCTGCAGCGCCTGGGTGAAGCTGTTTTCCGGCTGACCTGCGCCGAGCCAAATTTGCAGTGGCTGTACGCCAATGCCACCGGCCTGCACGTGGACATTGAGGATGTATCGGAGCAGGTGGCAGCGCTTTCTTTGCAGGGCCCTTCAGCGCGAGCCATATTGCAGCAGTTGTGCGCCTCAGACTTAAGTGGCTTGCGGTACTTCCACGCACTTACTACTCAGTTAGGCGGTATTGCAGTGGGAATCTCCCGCACCGGGTACAGCGGTGATCTGGGCTACGAACTTTGGTGCGAAGCTGCGGCTGCCCCGCAGCTGTGGGATCTGATTTGGGAGGCGGGCCTGCCCTTTGGCATGGTGCCGGCGGGCATTCTGGCATTGGATGTGGCGCGGGTTGAGGCCGGCCTGCTGCTGCTCGATGTGGACTACACCTCCGCTCGGGCCGCTGCAATAGAAGCGCGCAAGTCTTCGCCGTATGAGCTGGGACTCGGTTGGGCGGTGGACTTGCGCAAGGAAAACTTTGTGGGGCGCGCGGCGCTGGCGTTGGAACAAACCCGCCCTGCGCAGTGGCGCTTTGTGGGAATCGAGGTGGACTGGCTTGCGGTCGAAGGACTTTTCAATGCCGCCGGCTTTGCGCCGCAAGTGCCAACGCAGACACTGCGCGCCAGTGTCCCGTTGTATCTGGGTGACGAATGGGTGGGGTATGCCAGCAGCACAGTCTGGTCGCCCATCACCAAGCGCTACATCGGACTGGCGCATTTGCGCGCGCCGCACTTTGCCACCGGGACAGGTTTGCAGATGGAAGTGACGGTGGAGCATCAGCGGCGGTTGGCAGCTGCGCAGGTGGTGGATCTGCCCTTTTATGACCCGCCCCGTAAGCGCAGCTGATGCGACTTACCAGCGCGCAATCTGTGCTGCTACTTTATAAGGTGAACTAACGATGGCTAAGCGCTACGATGCAATTATTGTGGGCGGTGGGCACAATGGGCTGGTAGCTGCTGCATACCTGGCGCGTGCCGGGCGGCAGGTGCTGGTGCTGGAGCAGCGCCACCTCGTGGGCGGTGCCACGGTAACCGAGGAGCTGTACCCCGGTTTCAAGTATTCAGTGTTTTCGTATGTGGTGAGTTTGTTGCGGCCGGAAATTATGCGCGACCTTTCACTGGCGCGGCATGGGCTGGAAATTTTGCCGCTCGAGAGCACGTTTACTCCGCTGCCTGGCGGCGATTATCTGCTGCGCGGGCCGGACCATGCGCAGAATCACCGCGAAATCTACCGGCACTCGCCTCGCGATGCGGACGTGTATGACGAGTACGGTCGCTTGATGGCGCAGATGGCTATGGCTGTGCGCCCGATTTTGGGCATGGCGCCGCCGAATCCAGCAGCCCCCGGCTGGCGCGATCTGCAGTCTCTGGCGCAGTTGGGCTCGCATGTGCGCTCGCTGGGCGGCGAGCGCTTCCACGCGCTGGCCAAGCTGATGACGATGAGCGCTGCTGATTTTCTGGACGAGTGGTTCGAGTGCGAACCGTTGAAAGCGACGATGTCGGCGAGCGGCATCATTGGCACGTTTCTCGGGCCACGTTCGCCCGGCTCTGCCTATGTGCTGCTCCACCATTACATGGGCGAAATTGACGGCGCTTTCCGGGCGTGGGGCTTTGCGCGCGGCGGGACGGGTGCAATCAGCAACGCAATTGCAAATTCTGCCAGAAGTTTTGGCGCGGAAATCCGAACGAATGCGGCCGTGGAGCAGGTCATCACTAAGAACGGGCGCGCCACGGGTGTCGTGCTGGCGGGCGGGGAGGAGATTCAAGCACGCGTCGTGGCTTCAAGCCTGGACCCGAAGCGCACCTTCCTGAAGCTGTGCGCACCTGCCGATTTGCCCACTGAATTCAGGGAAGCGATTGAGCGCTATAAAATCCGTGGCTCGTCCGGCAAGGTAAATCTTTCACTGGCTGCCTTGCCCAACTTCACGAGCCTGCCGGGTGCTGGCTTGCATCTGCGCGGTTCAATTTCAATCAGCCCATCGATGGATTATCTGGAGCAGGCTTTTGACGATGCGAAGTATGGCGAGTTTTCGCGCCATCCGTACATGGACGTGCTGATTCCGTCGCTGATTGATCCGGGCATGGCGCCGCCCGGACAGCATGTTATGTCGTGCTTTGTGCAATACGCTCCTTACAACCTGAAAGGTGGCTGGACCGATGCGCAGCGCACGGCATTTGGGGATACGGTTGTCAATACGCTTTGTGAATACGCGCCCAACCTGCGCGAAAACATTTTGCACCGGCAGGTATTGTCACCCGCGGACATTGAGGCCGTAACCGGGCTGACCGAAGGCAATATTTTTCAGGGTGAGCTGGCGTTGAACCAGTTGTTCTTTTTGCGGCCGGTGCCGGGCTGGGCGCAATACCGGACTCCGGTGCGCGCATTATATCAGTGTGGTTCGGGTACGCATCCGGGCGGTGGAATTTGCGGTGCTCCCGGGCGCCTGGCGGCAATGGAAATGCTGCGCGACGGCTTGTGAAAACATTCGACTGCATCATCATCGGGGCGGGTGCTAACAGCCTGGTGGCGGCTGCCGTGTTGGCGCGGGCTGGCCGCAAGGTGCTGGTGTTGGAGCGCCGCGATCGGGTGGGTGGCTCGCATGCCAGTGCGGAGCTGCATCCCGGTTATCACTTTGACACTGCTATGCCATCCGTGGGTTGGCTGCCACCAGCGCTCGGGCGCCAGCTGCGCCTCTCGCGGCACGGGCTCAAGGTGCATTGGGCGGGCATGCCATTGTTGGCAATGGAGCGCGACGGCCACAGCCTGCCGCTGTGGCGCGATGAACGGCGGGCGATGCGGTCGCTGCGTTTGCTTTCTGCGCGGGATGCCGAACGCTGGCCGGCGTTCTGCAAGCTGGCTGCGCGGCTTGCCGGCTTTCTGCGCAGTGCTTACATGCTGCCGGCTCCCCAGCTGCCCGACCCCGGTTGGGGGGATGCGTGGACATTGGTGAAGCTGGGGCTCAAGGCGCGCGGTCTTGGCCGGGTAGAGATGATGGAGCTATTGCGCGTGCTGCCGCTTTCGGTAGGTGATTGGCTGGATCAGTGGTTTGAGTCGGATTTGTTGAAGGGTGCGCTTGGTGCCGGTGGTGTCCAGAATATTGACCTTGGCCCGCAGGCTGCAGGCACCGCGCTTGGCTTGCTGCATCATCACGTTGGCGCAGCAGTTGGTGATGTTCGGCCGGTTGGGTTTGTGCGCGGGGGCATGGCGCGCCTTGGCGAAGCGTTGGCAGCTGCAGCGCAGGCTGCCGGCGCCACAATTGAGCTGAACTCCGCCGTGGCGAGCGTGCTTGTGCGCAGCGGGCAGGCGGCGGGCGTAGTGCTGGCCAATGGCAGGGAGATCAAGGCGTCCACGGTTGTGTCCGGTCTTGATCCCAAACAAACGCTGCTGGAGCTTGTAGGCGGCGACTGGCTGGAGCCGGGCTTTGTGCGCCGCATCAATAATATTCGCGGCGCAGGCATAGCTTCGCGGGTGCACCTTGCACTGGACGGACTGCCGGTTTTCCCGGATGTGCCAAGTGGCGGGATGGATGCGCTCGGCCGAATTAGCATCAGCCCGAGTCTGGAGTATGTGGAGCGGGCGCACGATTGCGCAAAGTACGGGCGGATGTCGGATGCTCCAGTCCTGGAAGCAGTGATCCCTTCATTGAGTGACCCTTCACTGGCGCCAGCGGGCTGCCATGTGATGTCTGTGGCGGTGCAGTACACACCGTGGCAACTGCGCGCCGGCGCGTGGGATGCACAGCGCAGCGCTGCCTTGCGCGACAATGTGATTGGGCTGCTGGAGGCGCACATCCCGGGTCTGCGCGCCCGCATACAGGCAGCCGTTGTCCGCACGCCCGCAGACTTCGAGCGCGAGTTCGGTGCGCCGCGCGGAAATCTTTATCATGCGGATCTCACACTTGACCAGATATTATTTATGCGCCCGGTTGCAGGGTGGGCGCAGTACCGCACACCAGTGGGCGGGCTTTACCTGTGCGGCCCCGCTACCCATCCGGGTGCGGGCATCACGGGCGTATCTGGCTACCGCGCGGCGCGTGCTGTGCTGCAGAGCAAGGCGTGAGCAGCGCGGTGCTAGCGGGGCAGTACCAGCCAGCGGATGATCTGGCGCGCGCCAGCACGCTGCCGGCGGCCTGGTATTTTGATGCTGCCATGTTGCAGCTCGAGCGTGAAAAAATCTTCTGGCGCAGTTGGCAGCCGGTTGCCGCAAGCGCTGCGCTAAGGCGGCACGGAGACTATGTGGCTTGTGACCTGCAAGGCAAGCCGTTGGTTGTGACGCGCGATGCCGGCGGGCACTTGCGCGCCTTTTTCAATGTATGCCGGCACCGGGCTGGTCCGGTGGCGGCCGGCAAAGGCAATCGAAAGAGTTTGCAGTGCCGGTACCACGGCTGGACGTACGGGCTGGATGGGAAGCTGCTGGCTGCACCCGAATTTGAGGGCGTGGAGGACTGGTCCGCGGAACAGGCGTGCCTACCGTCCGTAAACGTGGCGGAGTGGGGACCGTGGGTGTTTGTTAATTTGGATGCCCAATGTGAGAGCCTTGAGGATTGTCAGGGACCAATTTGGAAAGAAGTCGCGGCAGCCGGCTTTGACGTGTCTACGCTGGATCTGTTGGAGCGGCGCGAATATGTGGTGGAAGCAAACTGGAAGGTCTACATCGACAATTATCTGGAGGGTTACCACATACCGGTTGCGCATCCGGGTTTGTTTCGCGAGCTTGATTACGAACAGTATCGCGTGGAGACATTTCGCAACTACAGCAAACAGCATGCGCCTTTTCGGGCGTTGGGAGCGGCCGCGCAGGCGGGCCATGACCGGCGCTACTTGCGCGGCGCAGCAGAGCCGGACGCGCTGTACTACTGGCTGTTTCCCAATGTGATGTTCAACTTTTATCCGGACAATCTGCAGATCAATATTGTGCTGCCCCTGGATGCGCAGCGCACGCTCACAATTTTTGAGTGGTACTTTGCGCAGCCTGGAACCGGTGCGGGCTGGGAAAGCATGCAGCAATCGATTGCGTTCAGCGATGAAGTGCAGCGCGAGGACATGGAGATCTGCCGCGCGGTGCAGCAGGGCCTGCAATCCGGCGTTTACGAGCGCGGCCGGTTTTCAGTCAAGCGCGAAAATGGAGTGCACCACTTTCAGCAGCTGGTGCATGCCCACCTGAGCAAGTAATGCGTTTGGCGCCGGGGTATTAGCTGCCGGCCGGTTCGATCGTGGCCGGTTCAACCGGGGGGCGGCCGTGCAAGGCAAGGGTGCGGTTGGCGTAGCGGCTGTCTGCAGTGACATCCGGGCCCAGCCAGGCGGGCGGCAGATAGGCCGCACACTCTGCGGCAGTTTGAAATTCCACTTCGGCCAGCAGTAGTCCGGACAGCGCTCCGCCAAACACATCCAGCAGCACTATTTGCTCAGCGCCAATGCGGTAGCGCCGCTTTTGTACGCGCCGGTTTTGGGTGGCTGGCCAGAGCTGCGCAAATTGGTCGGCGTCAAGCTGAATTTCCACTTCCTCGCGCTGCGCGCCACTGCCGCGCTTGTAAGTGAGGACGCATTTACTGCCGTGCTGGCGGACGCGCACTTCGCGGCCGTCCGATTCTATGGCCAGATATCCCTGGCGCACTTCCTCGAAGGGCCAGGTGTCAAGGTCCGGCGGGGCGGCCCGCACCAAATACTTGCGCTCGATTTCCAGCTGCACGCGCGGGTGTTTAGGCGATCGATACCGATAGCGGCATGCCGTACCCCTGCTCAAACAAGTCGGTGGCGCGCTGTGTCTCCGAGATCTCAACGGTTGCACCGCCAACCGCTGCCGGCGTTGCCAGAAGTTGTGCGCGCCCGTCTGCAATTCGGATCTGTACTTTTTTTACGGCCGCGCTGCGGCTGCGATCCAGATATTCTGCCAGGCGCAGCAGAGCGCCCAGCCGGCGCGCACTGGTTAGCTCGGAAATACTGAGAAGCTTCATGGGCGCAAATGCTTCGAGCTCGGCGCGACCGCGGCGGTGCAGCATGCAGAGAGCCGCGATGGTTACCTGTTCAGTGTGGGTGTAGCCGGGCACAGCTGCATTCAGAATAATGTAAGCTGCATGTTTGTGGTGGTTGTGATAATCGATGCTGGTGCCAATGTCATGCAGCTGGGCTGCAGCCCACAAGCATTCGCGTTCGCGCGCGCCCAGCGCGTGCTCAGCGCTCAATTGATCAAAGAGTGCGAGCGAGAGGCGCGCCACATGGTCCGCGTGCGCCTGGTTGAAGCTGTAGTTGCGCGCAAGATTGAGGACGCTGAACTCGCGCAGGTTGCGCAACACGGGCGGGCGGCGCGTCCGTAAAAACTGCGAGTAGAGTAGTCCTTCGCGCAACCCCTGGCCGCATACGATCAGGCTTTCGGCGCCGGACTGGCGCAGCGCGGCAGCCACTACCATTGCGCCGGCAAGAATTATGTCTTCGCGATCGTTGCGCAGACCGGGGATCTGGCGGGCGCGCTCTTTATAACTCAGGCCGCGCAGCCTGTCGATCAGCTTTTCCAGCCGCCCGAGTTTTAGCTCATATTGATGAACAAGATGAAACGGATAACTGCGTGTCTCGCGATCGATGCGCGCCAGCGTGCGCACGCTGCCGGCCAGCCCCACAAACTGCTGCCCGTTCCGCAAGCGCAGCCAGCTAATGGGTGCCAGGGAGTCTGCGATGTACTTGTAGAGCGCGGCGTAGTCTTTGTCAGAGATCGGGTCTGAAGTGCAAAACCTTTCGGTAAGGCTGAGGGCACCGAGGGGTTTGACCGTGCCGCGCAGAAACGTGCCATCGCGCACCCTTCCAAGCTCCGCGCTGCCGCCGCCCACATCCAGCACCAGGCCGTGTTGCAGGCCAATGCTGTTGATTGCGCCAAGCGAGCTAAAGTACGCCTCTTGCTCACCGGTGAGCACGCGCAGGCGCAGTCCCGTTTCGCGCTGCGTGCGCTGTAGAAACTCTGCCTGATTGCGTGCGTCACGCACGGCTGCCGTGGCCACCGGAATTACGCGCCGGACGCCATTGGCCCGGCAAAAGGACGCAAACACGCGCAGGGTATCGAGCGCGCGCTCAATTGCCGCAGGAGCTAGTTCTTGGGTGGCGACCATGCTTTCGCTGAGGCGCACGCGCCGGCTAAGCTCATCCGTTACTTTGAAAACGCTGCCCGGCGTGTAGTGGGCCACCAGCAGGCGGGCTGAGTTGGAGCCGAGGTCAATGATGCCCAGCGACTCGCTGAAGGTAGGCAGCGCAGCCACAGCCTATTCGCGGGCTAAAAGCTTGGGGGACAGCAACCAGTTCAAAATACCCGCCGGAGGCTGCAACTGCAGCAGGTCCACGCGCGCGAGACTGCCCTTTTTCATTACCACCCGGCCACCGCCGATCAGCCGGCCAATCAGCTGGCTGAAGTCGTCCTCGTGGCCGACAAGCAGCAGTGCCCCGGCTTGCAGGCGCGTGTTTAGCAGCCGTTCCAGCGCGGGAAAGCTAAAGCCGGGAACCATGCTTGCGTGGGCTGTTACCGGCAGGCCGAGTTGCGCGGCAACGATGTCTGCTGTTTGACGGGCGCGTACATACGGGCTCGTGATTATCTCATCCAGCTCAAGTTCAAGCGCGCTGATTGTGCGTGCGCTCCTCTGCATGCGGGTGACGCCTTCGGGCGTGAGCGGGCGCTGGTCGTCGGCGCCGGCCCACGTGGTGCTGTCGCCCGCCAGGCCGTGGCGCAGGAAGTAGAGGCGCATCTACCGCGCTGCCACCGCACTCGCCAGCTGCTGTTGGAAGGCCGCTGTTGCAAAGTGCTCGGTGCAGGCGGCCGGAACTGCTGCCTGCAATGCAGTGCGCTCTGTTTCGCGCACCGTGATGTACGCGTTGATGTCCCAGTATTGTGATTGAAAGCCGGGGTGGTCATCCAGCGCCCGGTGGACCAGGGCGCAAGCTACATCCGCGTCATTCAAGTCACCAAGCAGCTCTTGGATTTGTTTCAGGGTGCTGATGACGTTTTTGACCTCTGCACCCAGCAGCGGCCGGAAGAAGTCGAGCGCATAGCGGAGCTTTTTGAACTCAATGCGCAGGTCGTGCAGGTCGGCTAGTGAAGCAGATTGTAAATGCGGCAGAAAGGCGCGCACCTTTGCCAGCCGGGCATAGATTAGCTGCGGAGCGGCGTCGCATGCCAGCACTGGGTGGGGATCGGTTGAGTCGGAGTGGGGCGGCTGCAGCAAAAAGGCACCAAACTCCAATACAAAAGCTTGGTGGTCGATGCCTTGCAAGTACCTCAGGGCTGTGGTGCGAGCGGCTGCCTGCTGGTCGCGGAAATATGCGATCAATGAATCAAGGCCGCTTTGTTGGGGTGCTGGCAGTTGCGCGTGATGGTTAAGAAGTTTCTCCAGCAGAACGTCCAGATCGCGCACGTGCCCGGCGACGCGGCCAGCGGTGCGCAGTGCGCGCACGAATGGCTTCATGGCGCTGGTGTCCAAACTGTCTTCGAAAAGAGCACTGGCAGCGCGCAAGCGGCGAATGCTCACGCGCAGTTGGTGAACGTCCTCGGCGTCTTCGCGTTGCGCCAGATTGTGCGAGTGGTGCAGCAAGCTGGCCAGCTGCTGGCGCAGGATCAGGCGCGCAGTTTCGGCTACCGGCGCGTTTGGCAGCAGTTCCGGCTCCAGACCTTTTCGGGCAGCGCGGGCGAGCGCGCGCAGCGCAGGCGGCAGGCGCAAGTTGAGTGTTAGTGTCTGCCCGGTGCAAGCAGCGAAGAACTTTATCTCGCGCCTCAGGGCTGACACGCCGGCCAGCACTTGTGCGCCGCCGATCTCCAGAACAACGCCGGGTGTGGGTTCTTCGGTGGGGTGCAGCCCGGCGGCGGCGCGGCAGGCGGGCGGCAGTTTTGCCGCAATCCGCAGCAGGGCTGTCAGCCAGAGTAGCTCAATGATTTGAGCTGCAGTTGTATTCGGAAGGGCTTGCAGGCGGCGCTGTACTTTGGCGAAGCTGCCGCGCTGCGCGCGCACTAGTGCCGCCACATTGCGCTGTGTTGTGGCTGACATAAAAGTCAGCGGGTGGGTTTGAAGCGCGAGTGCGCTGGCGGCGGGGCGCTCGTCAAGGTTATGTAGCGCGGCGGCATGCAGTAGCAATTGCAGGCTGCGCTTGCCGAGTTGGTGCCGGCCGGCTGTCTGGCTGAAGAAGGTTGCCGCAATTTGGACAACCGCGGCAGCACTGGCGGGGTCTGCGTTGTATGTTTGCTGAATCATGGCGAGAGTGATGGGTGTGCGGAGCGCCTCGTCCCTGGCAGGCGGGTGGGCGGCAATGATTGCGGCGGAGCCGCGCACGGCATAGCTGCGCTGCCAAGCGCGCACGCGTTGGACGGGTATCTGCAATTCTGTGGCGAGCGTTGCAGCCGGCACGCCACGGTCCATATCACGCAGGGCGTGTATGCGATCGCGGGCGGCTGCGGAAAGCGGCTGACGCAAAAGCCGCACCAGCTCAGCGCGAAGCGGTGGGGCAGCCCCGCCGGTCGTCATTTGCGTTTCTTGCGGAGACTGCGTTCCAGCTTGGGCGGCCCGGGAGCTTCTGCTGCCTGGCGGGCGGTGCGCAGGGCCAACAGGTGATCCTGTACCGCTAGAGGCGCGGCGCCCTTTTGTGGTGTGTTGCGCTTGTATGTGCCGTTGGCTTGCATACTGCGGCTGGACGTGTTGTCGGCCAAGTGGGCCTGCAGTACTGTGTCGCGCAGGTAGCGCTTGTGGGCGGCGTCTTCCACCGGGAAGAGCAGCTCCACGCGCCGGTCGAGACTGCGGACCATCAAATCGGCGCTGCCAAGGTATACGGTTTCTTCGCCGCCATTCAAGAAGTAGTAAAGGCGGCTGTGCTCCAAAAAGCGCCCGAGCACGCTGGAGACGCGAATGTTATCGCTGACGCCCGGCACGCCCGGCCGCAGGCTGCAAATGCCGCGCACCAGCAGATCCACCTGCACTCCGCTCTGTGAGGCGGTGTACAGCTGCTGAATAATGGCGGGATCTGTTAGTGCATTGATTTTGAAGATCAGATGGCCGCCGCGGCCGGCTTGCTGGTGTTCGATTTCGCGCGCAATCAAGGCGGTGACACTGCTGCGCATATTGATTGGCGCCACCAGTAGTTTGCGGAAGCTGTGCTGCTCGGCGTAGCCGGTGAGGTAATTGAACAGCTCGGACGCATCGGCTCCCAGATCTTCGTCGCATGTGAAAAGACCAAAGTCTTCATACACCTGAGCGGTGCCGGCATTGTAGTTGCCGGTTCCAAGGTGCAGGTAGCGCCGGATGCGCTCGCCTTCGCGCCGCACCACCAGCACAATTTTGGAGTGGGTTTTGAGGCCGAGCAAGCCGTAGGTGACGTGCACGCCTTCATTTTCCAGCGTACGCGCCCAGCCAATGTTGCTGACTTCGTCGAAGCGCGCTTTCAGCTCCACCAGCACGGCAACTTGTTTGTGGTTCGCCTGCGCCTCCAGCAAGGCCTGCACCACCGGCGGGTTGGATCCCATGCGGTACATCGTTTGTTTGATGGCCAGCACGTCCGGGTCGGCGGCTGCTTCGCTGAAAAATTGCAGCACGGCTTGGAATGAGTCGTACGGGTGGTGCACCAGTAGTGGCCCGTTGGACAGCACGCGGAATACGCTGCTGTCGCGGAATACAGCCGGCATGCTGGGCACAAAAGTTGGGAACTTGAGAGTTGGCTTATCCAGCCTTGCCAGCGCTTCAATGTCTCTCAGATTTAGCGCGCTCTCAAAAGCATACGTGTCGCTTGCTTCAACTTCAAGATTCTCGAGCAGTAGATCCCGCATTTGCGCGGACATGTCCTGTGACAGGCAGAGGCGCACCACATCGCCAAAACGGCGCTCGCGCACGCTTTGTTCCATTGTCTCCAGCAGGTCGCCAGCTTCCAGCTCCTGAATGTGCATGTCCGCGTTGCGGGTTAAGTGAAAGGCGTGCGCAGCCACAATTTCCGTGCCGGGGAAGAGCCGGCTGGCATTTGCTGCAATCAACTGTTCCATCCAGACAAAGTGCTGTTCGGCGGATGGGCTGGCTGGAGGCTGCGGTGTGTCTCCCAGCTGCCGCAATGGTACTAGGCGCGGTAGCGTGTCCGGCACCTTTACCCGCGCGAACTGGCGTTGGCCATCGCGCCGGCGCACTTCCACCGCCAGGTTCAGGCTCAGGTTGGAGATGTGCGGGAATGGATGGCCGGGATCAAATGCCAGCGGGGTCAGCACCGGAAAAACAATTTGTGAAAAGTAATCCTGTGCTCGCCGCAGTTGTTCATCGCTTAGGTCGTGATAGTTGTGGATAAAGATGCGGCTGGCTGCCAGGGCCGGTAGCAGCTCTTGCGTGAAGCAGGTCGCGGCTTGGTTCATTAAATCCGCTGCCAATTTGCGCACTGCGTCCAGTTGCTGGCCCGGCGACAGGCCGTCCGGTCCGCTTTCGGTGACGCCCGCGCCGATCTGCAGCATCAGCCCGCCCACGCGCACCATAAAAAACTCATCGAGATTGGAGGCCAGAATCGAAATGAAGCGCACGCGCTCCAGCAACGGGTTGCGCGTATCTTGCGCTTCTTCGAGCACGCGCTGCTGAAATTCCAGCAGGCTCAACTCACGGTTTATGTACAGTCCGGGCGTGGAGAGATCCAAGTGGCCGTTCAACCCGGGTGTGTGGGCAGCCGGCGCAGGTGCAGTTTTCACCTCGGGAGTCATTGTTGTAATTATAACCATGCAAGAATTCTGCCGGGCCTGAATGCCCCGCAGCGGGGTTAAATCTTCAATAAATTTGCCGGGGGCTGGCCGGGAGCTTCGCTGGGAAGGCGGTCAGCATGCATTGCTGCTGGTTTGCGGCAGGATCAATGCGCGCTTGAAGGCGGGTCTGCGGTCGGGAGTATTTAGCGGTGCAACCGTGGGTCCAGCGCGTCACGCAGCCCGTCCCCGATTAGATTAAAGGACAGCACGGTAACCATGATCGCTATGCCGGGGAACAGCACCAGATGTGGCGAATTGAAAACGCTGTTGCGTTCTTCGCCGAGCATCAGGCCCCATTCGGGAGTCGGAAACTCCGCGCCAAGCCCTAGGAAGCTGAGCGCTGCGGCGGACAGAATTGCAGTTGCAATGCCCAGAGTGCCCTGCACAATGAGCGGAGTCAGCGAGCTGGGCAGCACGCGCACAAACAGCAGCCGCATGCGGGATGCGCCTAGCGCCCGCGATGCGGTTACAAAGTCATGGTCTTTCACTGCCACCACGCTGGCTCGGACCACCCGGGCATACACAGGTATTTCCGTGATTGCAATTGCCAGCAGTGAATTAATTAGGCCCGGGCCCAGGACTGCCACAATTGAGATTGCGAGCAGCAGGCTTGGAAATGCCATCAAGATGTCGAGGGCGCGCATGATCAGGTCATCCGGCCAACCGCCCAGAAAGCCGGCCAGGGCACCCAGCAGCCCGCCCACTAATATTGCAGCTGACACAGTTGTGATGCCCACCTGCAGCGACAGGCGCGAGCCGTACACCACGCGTGAAAACAGATCGCGGTTGTTGCCGTCGATGCCCATCAAATGCTGCGCTTCGCCGCTAGCGCAGCCCAGCAGGTGAATGCAGGGCGTGCTGCGCCGCACAACGTGCTCCAGTGGCAACAGCGGGTCAAAGGGCGCGATGCGGTCAGCAAAAAGGGCAGTCAACACCAGTAAGATCAGCATCACAAAACCCACTTGTGCGGAGCGGTGCTGCAGCAGCCGGCGAAATGCGAGACGTGCTGGCGATTCGTCCACAATGGTAATGCTGCTTGTTAGCGGCAATTCTGTGGAGGCGGCAGTCATGATTTATTTGATGCGGATGCGCGGATCCAGGTAGGCATACGATATGTCCACGATCAAATTGGTGAACACAAAAATCACCGCGACGAGCACGGAGAAGCCCTGAACGATTGGATAGTCGCGCGAAAGAATTGCTTCCACTGCGCGCGACCCGACACCGGGCAGCGCGAAAATCGTTTCGGTGAGCACTGCGCCGGACAGCAGGCCACCAATTTGGAGCCCGATGATTGTAACGATCGGGATCAGGGCGTTGCGCAGCCCGTGACGGTAGATCACCAGCCGCTCGCGCAGTCCTTTTGAGCGTGCCGTGCGCACAAAGTCTTCGCCGAGCACATCGAGCAGACTGGAGCGCGTCATGCGCGCAATCACAGACAGCGAGATGGTGCCAACCGCCAGTGCCGGCAGGATCAAGTGCCACAGTGCATCCGTAAGCAGTTTTGTGTTTCCGGTTAGGAGCCCATTCAGGATGGCGGAGTTGGAGGCCATTAGAAGCAGAAAGCGCTGGTACCCCTTGAGGTTTTGCAGTCCCCAGACTTTTGCGAGGGGCACAATCGATACACCCGGGGACAGGCGCGCCGAAGGCGGAATGTAGAAAGGTGTGTCTTTCAGTGTGAGTGAAAAAAAGTAGGCCAGCAACAGCCCCAGCCAGAAAATGGGCATGGACACGCCGATGTTGGCGAAGACCATGGTGGCAGTGTCCGCTGTGCTGTTGCGATTAAGTGCGGCAACAACGCCGAGCAGGATGCCAAAAGTGGATGCAAACACCGTTGCTAATACAGTCAGCTCGATAGTCAGCGGCAGGCGCTCAGCGATCACATCGGTTACGGGACGGCGATCGCGGATTGTGGTGCCAAAATCTCCCTGCGCCACATTCAGCATGTAGCGTGCAAACTGCTCCGGAATACTTTTGTCCAGCCCATAATGTTTTTTAAATAATGTGCATTTTGCCTTGGTAGCCTTTTCGCCCAGCATCACGTCGCAAGGGTCGCCGGGTATCATGCGGGTGATGGTAAAGGTCACCACCAGAATTCCGATCAGGACAGGAAACAGCAGTAGTACCCGTCGGATAATATAAGTTAACATCTGATTACGGAGCCAGCGGCTGGAGGAAGTTAAATTTTACCCTAGTCTTATTTCCAGCGTGCAGGGTTGGCCACCCTAGTTCTTAAACAAAAGCAGGATGGGGTTTGCCCATCCTGCTTTATATATCGCAGTAGCTCGCGGATTACTCCGGGGGCTGGTTTAAGCCTTTCGGCCCGAAGAAATCCAGCCAGTACTGGTACACCCCGGTGTTGCCCTTGCGGAGCTCGTTGTTGAAGTCCCACATGCGCGCGTAGCTGGCGACAACATCACTGCTGTCAAGCGCTGCGCCGTTGGAGAATTTAACTCCGGCACGCAAGGTGCACGTCCACTCCGTTGCCTCAGGGTTGCCCGTGCACGTCTCAGCCAATGCTGGTTGAAGCGTGGCAGTGCCAAACTTGAACGAGTAAAGCGTGTCGAAAATCTGCTGGCAGGCACTGAAGGAGGAGCCATCTGTTTCATCGGCGCAATCGAGCGAAACTGGTTCGCCGTCCTGTGAGAAAACAAGCTGGCCACTCTCGGTGGTCATTTCCTGGTAGTTTTCGTTGTACGGTCCGAGTACCACATTGCCCACCTTGGTGCTGAACGCCATCGCAGTTACGCCATTTGCGATGGTGGTCATCGGTACATGCTGGTCAACCAGAGCGTTGACTGTGTCGTACAGCTTCTGCCGGGCTGCTGGGTCGGAAAGTCGGGCTGCCTGGGAGATCGGGTCCATGATGTCTTGGAAGGGTTCTCCAAAGCCTTTGGAGGCCCCCATCAGGAATACGTCATACCAGTTAGTGGCATCCGGGTAGTCCTCGCTCCAGCCCAGGAAGTACAGGCCACGCTCGCCGGCGCGCACTGCAGGCAGGTAGGCTGCCCATTCTTCCATGCCGAGCTTGGCGTTGATGCCGATTGCCTTCAGCTGCGCCTGGACATCTTGGGCAATCTTGCTGGGCTGCGGAAAGTAAGGGCGCGTGCGTTCAGCATACGACAATAGCACTTCCTGCTTGAAGTCAAAGCCCGCGTCCACCAGCATCTGCTTGGCTTTCTTGGGGTCGTAGCCCGGTCCTGTATAACCTTCCGTGAAGCCCGGCTTGACTCCGGCGGGCACAAATTGCGTGGCCGCAACGGCTCCGCTGGGGTAGAAGTTTTTGACGATGCGCTCTTTGTCGATTGCCATCGCAAAGGCCTGGCGCACAACTTCGTCGTCAAAAGGTTTGATGGTGTTGTTGAAGGCGAGGTACAGGAAGTTGTTAAACTTGCGCGAGTACAGCTTCAAGTTCGCGTCGGCAGCGACTGACTTGTAATCATCCGTGGCGACGTTTGCAATGCCATCCACATTGCCGGACTGCAATTCCAGCAAGCGGCTGGCTGCTTCCTTGTTCCACTTCAGGATGAATTTCGAGTTGGTTGGTTTCGCGCCCCAGTAGTTGGGGTTTGGCACAAACGTGATGTGGTCGCCCCGCACCCATTCCTCAACGATATACGGACCGGTACCCACAGGATTATCGTTGATCTGGGCGGCATCGCCACCGGTTTCCTTCAGGTAATCCTGATCAAGCACAGGAAACGCAATCAGGGACATCTTCGATAAGAAAGCCGGATCGGGTGCGCACATTGTGAACTTCACCGTCAAGTCGTCGACGGCTTCCATGGATTTCATGTTGCCGCCGTAATCGCAGTCCGGAGCAATTACAGACAGGCCCGGAGCCACGTAGGCGGACGCTTCAACACCCGCCGCGCCCAGTTCGGCCGTGGCCTCTATTAGCGAGCTTTTCAGCACCGAGCCATCAAGGTCACTGGAGAACACGTTGAGCGCGTTGCCGTACAGGGCCATAAAAGGCTCCGGTGCTGCGGCGCCATGCACAATGCTGGGGGCCAGCTTGTCGGTGCCAAAGCTGGTGATGGAATACTTGAGATAGTCGTCATACAGGCTTACGTCTGCATCAGTGCGTGCTGGAATGGAGCCTTTCTTTGGATTGAAGGCATCCTGCCCTTCCCGGGAGCCGGCAACTGCCAGCCACGCTTTTGCCTCTTCCGGATGCGGAGCGCCTTTGGCCAGGCCAAAGCTGTCGCTAAGCCACATGAACACGCCAGCGTTGCCGGGTGCTGCAGAGTAGCCGTAGTCGACGCCAACTTTCGCGCCCCTGCTGAGCATATAACCGTGCGCCCAGTCGCCCATGATTGTCATCGCAGCCTTGCCTTCGAGCACCATGTCTGCAGCGCTGGACCAACCGATGGATGCGCGATCCTCATTGGAATAAGACAGCATCTTCTCCAAGGTGCCGATGCTCTTGTCAAGGCGCTTGTCGGCCCAGAGTGCTGCATCGCCGTTCATCAACTTTACATAGTCGTCCTGACCGTAGGTGGACAGCAATACGCTTTCAAACAAATGCGGTGTTTCAAACTTGTCCGCGCCCCCCACAGCCAACGGGACAATTCCCGCAGCCTTGAGCTTGGAGGCGGCTGCAAAAAACTCGTCCATTGTGACGGGCGCAGTGATACCGTTGTCGGCCAGTACTTGCATGTTGTACCAAAGCACATTGGATCGGTGAATGTTCACCGGCACGGAGTAGATCTCGCCGTTGTATGTAATTTGGTCCAGCAGCAGTTGCGGCATATTTTTGTCGAAACCCTGCTCCTTGAAGAAAGCAGTCAGCGGCTCCATCTGGCCGGCGTCCACATACTGGGTCAGCTCTTTGCCGGCATGCACCTGCCACGTGTCCGGCGGCTGGCCGCCCTGCAGGCGGGTCTTCAACACAGTCTTGGCATTGGTGCCGGCGCCACCAGCTACAGTGGCATTCACAATTTCAACGCCGGGATTCTTGGCGCTGAAAATCTCGAACATCGCGTTCAAGCCGTCGGCTTCACCGCCGTTCGTCCACCAGCTAAATATTTCCATTTGGCGGGCTTCGGCCACCGGAGCTGCTGCCACTGGCGCTGGTGCCTCAGTTGCCGGGGCGACACATGCGCCCAGCAATAGAGCAGCAACGGCCAGTGAACTCAGAATTCTGTTTGTTGTCTGATGTCTCATTTCTGTTCTCCTTCTCCTAATTTGAAATGTCGTGAAATATCAAAATGCACAGCGGGGGTTGTTGAGTTTGTTACGAAGTAGATATCTGGAATGCCTGCCTAATCTCGGAATGTCCTCCTCTCACCCGTAATAATAACACAATAGCGGCGCGGCTGAAACCTAAAACTCGCGCAAGTTAGCCATTGTCAGGGCCCGTCAATTTTGGGGCCAGGGAGCGTTCGTTTGCTAACTGATGTGCGATGTCCCGTGTTGAGAAGAAAGTAATAGCCTTTATTACAGCACACCCAGGTAAGCTTTCTGCACACTCTCGTTTTCGCGCAGTGCGGCTGCTTTGTCGGTCAGTATTATTTCGCCGGTTTGCAGCACATAGCCGCGGTTGGCAACCTGCAGCGCCATGCGCGCGTTTTGTTCCACCAGCAGGATGGTGGTGCCCAGTGCGTGCAGTTTGCGGATTGTGTCGAAGATGCTGTCCACCAGCACTGGCGCGAGACCCATTGAGGGCTCGTCCAGCAGTAGTACCTTGGGCTTTGCCATCAGGGCGCGGCCCATTGCCAGCATTTGTTGTTCGCCGCCGCTTAGCGTCCCGGCCAGCTGGCCCGCCCGCTCTTTGAGGCGCGGAAACAATTCGTACACCTGCTCAAATGATTGCGCAATCTCGCTGCGCTGCGGGCGCGTGAATGCTCCCATCTCCAAATTCTCGGCCACGGTGAGCCGCCCGAAAACGCGCCGGCCTTCCGGTACTTGCACTACGCCTTTGGCCACAATCTCATGCGCTTTAAAGTTGCTCAGGTCTTCGTTGTTTAGCCGGATGCTGCCGCGCCGCGGCTGGAGCAGGCCGCTGATGGTGTTGAGGGTGGTGGACTTGCCTGCGCCGTTGCCGCCAATTAGGGTTACTATCTCGCCCTCTTCCACCGACAGGGACACGCCGCGCAGTGCGTGAATTTCACTATAATAGGTGTGAATGTTTTCCAATTCAAGGATGGACATAACGTTGCTGCTGCAGGGGAGTGCTAGCCGGCAGTGGCGGATTGAACCTGGCCAGCTGCGCGGTGGTCTTCAGCGGCACCGCCGCGGCCGAGATACGCCTCGATCACGCGCGGGTTGTTTTGAATTTCAGCCGGGTTGCCTTCGGCAATTTTTTCTCCATAATCCAGCACAGCAATGCGCTCCGAAATTCCCATTACAACACGCATGTGATGCTCAATCAGCAGGATGGTTATTTGCAGTTCGTCACGCAGGCGGCGGATGAAACCATTCATGTCCTCCGCTTCGCGCGGGTTCATTCCGGCAGTTGGTTCATCCAGCAGCAACAACTTCGGTCGGGTTGCGAGCGCGCGGGCTATTTCAAGGCGGCGTTGATCGCCGTAGGGCAGGTTCTTTGCAATGAAGTCGCCTTTACCGCTGAGCGCTACAAACTGCAGCAGGCGCTTTGCTTCTTCTACGGCGGCAGCTTCCTCTGCGCGCATCGCTTTGGAATGGAGGATAGATCCGAGAATCCCGGTTGAAAGATGAATATGCTGGCCGACCAGTACATTCTCTAGGGCGGTCATGTTGGCGAACAAGCGAATGTTCTGATAGGTGCGCGCAATGCCAAGTTTGGTGATTTGGTCCGGGCTTTTGCCCGCTATCGATTTTCCCTCGAACAGAATATCGCCGCCATCGGGTTTATAGAACCCAGTGACACAGTTGAAGAATGTTGTTTTGCCAGCGCCATTTGGGCCAATCACACTGAAGATAGATTTGTCTTCGATCTCAAGCTCAAGGTCTTTGACTGCCAACAATCCGCCAAAGCGCTTGATGACCGATTGTGCAACTAGAATATTGCTCATTTGGGATTGTTGTAATCGGGCAATGCCAACGACATCAGCCAGCCTAGGCCGGGGCTGTCAGGCGCCCCGGCGCGGCTCCAGTTTTGCCGTCCGCTGCATCATCGGCATCTTCGTGCGCCTCCAGCTTACGGGCGTCTTCGGGCCACAGGCCTTGCGGCCGGTAAAGCATCATCATCACCAGCAGTGCGCCGTAAACCAGTAGCCGGAATTCCGCAAACTCGCGCAGCAGCTCTGGCAGGCCCACAAGTACGAGGGCACCAACAATCACGCCGCGAATGCTGCCCATGCCGCCAATAATTAAAAGCGCGAGAACGTTAATTGAGACGAGCAGGCCAAAGCTGTTGGGGTAGATGGCACCCAGCTTGGCAGCAAATATTGCGCCGCTTAATCCGCCAAAGGCAGCCCCCACAGAAAAGGCGAACAGCTTGCTAGCCACAAGATTAATGCCGATGGCTTGAGCAACGTCTTCGTCTTCACGCATTGCCATCCAGGCGCGGCCCAGACGCGAATCTCGCAAGCGCGACGAAATGAAGCCCGCCAGCAGGCAGCCAGCCAGAATGAGGTAGTAAAGCTTGAGTTGGTCGTCCAAAACCATTGTGCCAACCATCGGTTTGGCAATCAACTGAATTCCCTGGGACCCGCCAGTCCACGAACGCAGGGCGTCGGAGAGCGCCAGCAGCCGGATGATCTCGCCAAATCCAAGGGTCACAATTGCGAGGTAGTCTCCGCGCATATTGAGCACGGGAACGCCAAGCACAATTCCCGCCAACACAGTGACGCCGATTGCAATCGGCAGTGCGGCCCACCAGCTAAAGCTTGCGAGTCCCAGCTCGGGAGAGGTTAGCATTCCCATTACGTAGGCGCCGATTGCAAAAAATCCTACATAGCCGAGGTCCAACAGGCCGGCAAAGCCGACGACGACATTGAGGCCAAAGCCCATCAGTATGTACAACCCCACCTGATCGAGCACCTCGCTGACGTAAGTTCCCAGTAGTGGCGGGAGAATCAGAAGCAATGCCATCAGCGCGCCCGTGCGCATGGTCTTTTGGCGCGCAGTGACTGGCAAGACGGCCAGCGTGCTGGCTTTGCTGCGCCGCTGGTTTCCATACACGTCCAATCCAGTGGCGAGAGCAGCAATGGCCAGCGCGCCGGGTATCGAAATGCCTTTGCCGGAGAACATCCATTCGGCCGCCGGTGCAATGTAAGTCCATTGCGAAATAATGATGCGCAGCAGATCCGCTAGCAAGCCAAACACGCCCACAACCAACAGGACAAAAACGGTGGTGGAGCGTACCGGCGGCGGGAGAAACAGAAAAGCAGTGCTTGCCAAACCCATCAGGGTGCCGGCTAAGAGCAGCAAAAGCATGCCCGGCACGGGGGATTGGCCAAAGCTAAGCAGCGCAAACAGGGGTGGCGACGCGTTTACAAACACATCGCGAATGTTGATGCTGGTGCCAAGCAGCACAAGCGCAGCGAGCATTGCGCCCACTAGTGCGCCCGTCAGACTGCCGGCGGTGAGCATGGCCCGGGAACTTACCGTGCTGAACTGGCGCGCCGCAGCAGATGCGCTGTGCAGCATCGCCACCGCGAGGAAGGCTTCGCCCATGGACACCACACCGCTGATAATGGTGCGCTGGCCGAAGACTTCAACCATGCCTACCAGCGAAAACAAGACGGCTGCTCCGCCACCGATGAGGCCGAAGCGCAGGCTGGTTTGAAGCAGCGTAGCGGGTTTGTTTCGCATAACTGTCCGCCTGGAATGCTCAGGCTTTCTTTGTTGCCAGGCGCTCGCCCAAAATTCCGCTCGGCCGGAAAATGAGCACGAACACAAGCATGGTAAACGCGATGGCATCCTTGAGCTGGTTCGGCGCTGGAATGCCAAGCCCGTCCAAAAACAGGCTTGGGCCGACGGATTCAAATACCCCCAGGAACAGGCCGCCGACCATGGCGCCGGGTACGTTTCCGATGCCGCCAAGCACGGCGGAAGTGAATGCTTTGATGCCGGGCACGAAGCCCATGTAGAACTGCACCTGGCCAAAAATTATCGCGTATAAGACCCCGGCCGCGCCGGCGAGTGCGCCGCCCAGCGCAAAGGTGGTCGTAATAATTCGGTCCACGTCTATGCCCATCAACTGCGCTGTTTCTTTGTCTTCTGATACCGCGCGCATCGCCTTGCCCGTCTTGCTGAGCATTACAAATGCATAGAGCAGTCCCATGGCCAACGCTGCGGCCACAATCACCAATGCCTGAGTTGTCAGCACCCGTACCCCCAGCACAGTGAACGAGCCCTTGAGGATTGCCAGCTCGGGATAGCGGTCGATGCCGGATCCGTACAGTCCGCGGAAGGTGTACTGCAGGAAGAAGGACGCGCCGATTGCCGTAATCAGTGGCACGAGGCGCGGAGCCTTGCGCAGCGGCCGGTAGGCAATGCGCTCAACTGTAAGGGCGATTGCCATGGAGGTGAACATCGAAATGGCACTCACAATCAACAGGCCAGCCACGGGCTGCGCCTCAAGAAAGCCAATGTTGAAAAGGTAGCGCGCAAAAAAATAGGCCGTGTAGGGCCCGCTCATGAACACTTCACTGTGGGCAAAGTTGATCATGCGCAAAACCCCGTAGACGAGGGTGTAACCCAGCGCAATCAGCGCATAAATGCTGCCTTGAGCAAGGCCGAAGATAAGTAAATCCTGCCATTGGGCCAGTGTGTATTTGCCAGACGACAATGTGGCAACTGAGCCGGCAACGATTGCGCCAGTCAGTGCCAAGCCCACGGTATACATCGCAGCATCTGCAAGCGTCATACGCCCGAACAATTTGTTGAGCATGTCGAACTATACCCTGAAAACAACAACAGGGGCAGGCTTGCGCGCACCCCTGTTTCGCACCATAAGCAATTGCCTAGGTTTGGAAGTACCCTGGCAAACTACTGCGAGATTTTCAGCGGGTTGGTATTCGTGGCGCCGGTTGGGTTCCAGCTGGCCGGGTCCGCATTCACGATCTCATAAACTGCAATTTTTGTATCACTGCAATCGCCGGTTGCCGAGCATGTGAGGTTTCCGGTGATGCCCTTGAAGTCCTTGGTTGCAAACATAGCATCGCGCAGTGCCTGGCGGCCAAAGTGCAGGGTGCCATCGGCATCTGCAGTAACCACTTTTTCAAGTGCTGCGAAAATAATGTTTGCTGCGTCGTAGCCGTGGGCGTGGAAGGCTGAGAGCGGGGCTTCCCCGTACTTCTTCTGGTGCTTGTCCAGGAAGTCCTTATAACCGCCGGCAAAAGCCGAGAAGTCCGGGCTGGAGTTCCAAACGCCCTTGGCAGCTTCGCCCGCTGCCTTCAGGTAATCAACCGAGTACATCGGGTCCGCGCCCATCAACTGTACACTTTCGAGGCCCGGCACTTCTTTGGCCTGCGAAGTGATGAATGCAGCGGCTGAAGTGAAACAGGGGTAGTAAATCAGCTCTGGCTTGCCCGCAGCGATGTTCGTGAGGACCGGGCGCATGTCAGTGTCGGTAGGCTGAACAGCTTCGCCGGCCACAATTTCTCCGCCTAGTTCCTTGAACCTTTTCTCAAAGACTTCGGCCAGGCTTTGGGAATAGATACTGCCATCATGAATGGTGGCTGCCTTTTTGATGCCTTTGGTGGTGTAGGCAAAGGCGGCCGCGACAGCGCCCTGCAGCTCGTCGTTATGTGCGGTGCGCATGTATCCAGCTACGTGCTTTTCGGGCTTGGTCAAATCCGGTGCAGTATTAGATGGGGACACCATTGTGAAACCGGCGTCGCGCAGAACCGGCGCGGCAACGCGTGCTTCGGAAGAGCAGGAGGTGCCGATGACGGCCACAATTGTCTTGTCCGCTGCCAGTTTTTGAGCAGCGGCCTGGCCGCCCTCAGCGTTACAACCAGTGTCTTCGCCGGTCAGCTCAATTTTGTGTCCGCGGAAAGTGCCCTTGTCGTCAATGGCAATTTCAATGCCGCGTTTCGAATCCTCGCCGAGCACTGCATCCGGTCCGGCTACGACCAACGCGTAGGCAAGGTGCACTGGTGCACCAGGCGCAATTGTCACGCATCCGATCGCGTCCGTGCACTCATATGGCTTTGCGGCCGGTGCACAAGCGGCCAGTAGTGCCCCAAAGCACCCCAACACCAACAATCTAGACAACCTTCGTTCGAGCATATTCTTCCTCCTATATAGTAAATGAACTGGTTGTTCATTTCCGAGAAAAGTCTACCTGTGGGATTTGTGAGTGTCAAGAGCACCTTGTTGTTTGCAATGCGGGGGGATCGCATTGATCTGCGGTGCAATCAGCAAGAGTGAAGCGTTTGAGAAACCGGAAAATGTTACAAACCTTCTATAACTATTGTGCAGGGGCTGTGGCAACAGCGAGCTGGCAATTTTTGGGCAACTATTCCCGGCGCATTGTGCGGCATAGGATCATTCCTCAATCCGTCAGCCGCGAAACAGCAAAGGGGCTGGCTGATGCCAACCCCTTTGTGGATTGATCTTTGGTTTTCAGGATTCCGGAGGCAGAGTCAGACTACGGGTAAATCTTTTTCGGATTGGAGTCCGCCGCTGCGCCTGGATTCCAGCTTGCGGGATCTGTGCTCATCATTTCGTAGACTGCAATTTTTGGATCACTGCAGTCACCAGTGGGTGTGCACGTGAGCGTGCCTGTGATGCCTTGGAAGCCCTTTGTGGCAAACATTGCTTCACGCAAGGCTTGGCGCCCGATGTGCAGGGTTCCGTCCGCATCCTTCACGCCAACTTTTTCGATGGCCGCAAAAATGATACTGGCTGCATCATAGCCGTGGGCATGGAAAGCAGAAAGTGGCTTCTCGCCGTATTTTGCTTGGTGCTTGTCCAAGAATGCGGCGTATCCTGATGCGAAGGCCGAAAAATCCGGACTGGAGTGGTACATACCCATCGCCGCTGCGCCTGCTGCTTTCAAAAAGTCAGGCGAGAAGATGCCGTCAGCTCCCATCAGCTTGACTGCCTCGAGGCCGGGTACTTCTTTAGATTGTGAGGTTACGAACCCACCGGCAGCCGTGAAGATGGGGAGATAGATTAGCTCGGGTTTCGCCGAAGCAATGTTAGTCAGCACCGGACGCATGTCAGTATCAGTTGGTCCCACCGCCTCTTGGGCAACGATTTCACCACCCAATTCTTTGAAGCGCTTGGCAAAAACCGCTTGCAGGCTCTGAGCGTACAAACTGCCATCGTGAATTGTGGCGGCCCGCTTTATACCTTTCGAATTGTAGGCAAACTCAGCGGCTACTGCGCCTTGGATTTCATCATTGTGAGCTGTGCGCATATAGCCCGCCACGTGCTTCTCCGGGGAGGTGAGGTCGGGAGCGGTGTTGGAGGCGGATATAAGGGTCAAGCCAGCATCCGTTAGGATGGGGGCGGCAACGCGCGCTTCACTGGAACAGGAAGTACCGACAACTGCGACAATCGTTTTGTCTGCAGCAAGTTTCTGGGCTGCTGCCTGGCCGCCTTCCGGGTTGCAGCCGGTATCTTCGCCTGTCAGCTCAATCGCATGATCCATCAACTTACCGCCTTTGTCATCGATGGCAATTTCGACGCCGCGTTTGGAATCTTCACCGAGCGTGGCATCAGGTCCGGCGACAACCATCGCATAGGCGATATGCACGGGCTTTCCTGGCGCAATATCAACGCAGCCGATTTTGTCGGCGCATACAAACGGAGCTGCGGACGGCGTGCAAGCAGCTAGCATTACTCCCGCAAAACCAGCAACAATCAGTAAAGATAATCTATGCTTATACATTTCTATTTCTCCTAATGGAAATAATGAAAGGCTTTCCTTTCTATGTCAGTTAATATACAGGGGCATCCGTGTTTTTGTCAAATATGCGTTTGGCTGGTTTTACCCTAAATCGGGTGTATGCGAGGCGCGCCCGGTGCGCTGGCAAAAACAGATATGGGAAACAGCATGTCCGGTGGCTTATCTCCCTTCTTTTGCGGGCCAAGCTGTTGCTTGGGCTTTGATGCCGCGGAAACTGCAAACAATGCTTTGATTATCAGAAATGAATCGGGCCCGGACTGAGTTATCCTTCAAACTGAATTGACAGCAGAGAGCTGATAGAGTAATGTGTGGTCATGAAATACACATTTAGGACCAGAACAAATTATGGGTTTTAGAGGAATTTACGCCCCGATTGTCACTCCTTTTGGTGCCGATGGAGAAATCAATTATGCGGTGCTTGGAAGGCTGGTTGATTTTCTGATTGAAAACGGGATTGCGGGGCTGGTGCCGGGCGGTACAACCGGCGAGGTTTATGCCTTTAGCGACGCGGAACGGCTTGAGGTCTTTCGGTTTGTGAAGGCGCATGTGAAAGGGCGGGTGCCGCTGATGGCGGGCACAAATGCCGGCGCAACGCGCGATGTAATTCGCTTTTCGCAGGCGGCTGAGAAGCTGGGATATGACAGCCTGATGGTGGCAGTCCCGCCATACTCGCGCCCGACCCAGCGCGAACTGCTGTCGCATTATCTGGCTGTTGCGCGCAGTGTGGCGTTGCCAATTGTGCTATATAACTTTCCGTGGCGGGCAGGCACTGAGGTGGGTTACGAGGTTATGGATTGCCTGCTGGACCAGACGAATGTTATGGGCATCAAGGAGGCTTCCGGTGATATGGCGCGCGTGTACGAATTTCGAATGCGCTATGGCAGCCGGTACCAGATGATTTGCGGCTCCGACGATCAGGCGTTGGACTACTTCTTGTGGGGCAGTACCTGTTGGATTGGCGGTGGCGCTTCCTGTGCGCCGCGCCAGCACGCGGCCGTGCTGCAAGCGGCGCTGGCCAATGATTTTGTTGCGGCGCGCAGTGCCATGGACAAGCTTATGCCGCTCATGCGCTGCCTGGAGGGCGGCAGCTATGCGCAAAAAGTTAAGCGCGGATGCGAGTTGCTTGGTATTCCAGTTGGTAGCCCGCGCCAGCCGCTGCTGCCACTTACGGATACAGACCGCGTGGAGTTCGACAAAATTTTTCTGGCGTGCAAATGAGCGTGCGGAAGAAAATGTTCAATGCGGGGCAATAACACCGTGAAAATTAAGCGTATTCGGGCATATCAAGTGGATCTGCCATTGCATGAGGGCTCCTATAAGTGGTCGGGCGGAAAGTCTGTGACTACCTTTGACTCAACTGTTGTTGAAGTTGAAACAGACGCGGGAATTACTGGTTATGGAGAGGTGTGCCCGCTGGGGCCGTTCTACTTGCCGGCGTATGGCAATGGTGTGCGGGCTGGAATAGTGGAGCTGGGGCAGCACTTGCTGGGCGAGGATCCCACGCAATTGCAGAAGCTCAATCGGTTTATGGACGCTGCCCTGAAGGGCCACGCGTATGTGAAATCGGGCATTGACATGGCGTGCTGGGATATCTTGGGCAAGGCCACCAAAATGCCAGTGGCCGAGCTACTGGGCGGTAGATATGGGACTGATGTGAGTCTATATCGCGCAATCTCACAGGAGGCGCCCGAGGCAATGGCGCAGCGTGTTGCGGGGTATCGCGCGGAAGGGTACAAGCGCTTTCAACTCAAAGTTGGCGGCGATCCGGCGGTCGACATCGCGCGAATTTTTGCAGTGGCTGAAAAGTTGCAGCCGGGGGACCGGCTGGTGGCGGATGCCAACACGGGCTGGCTGATGCACGATGCCATGCGCGTCGTCAAGGCAGTGCGCGATCTGGATGTTTACATCGAGCAACCCTGCCTGTCCTACGAGGAATGCCTTTCGATCCGCAAGCATACGGACCATCCATTTGTTTTGGACGAGGCGATCGATACCATTGACTGCCTGCTGCGCGCGCAGGCAGATCAGGCCATGGATGTGGTGAACCTGAAGATAAGCAAGTTTGGCGGCCTGACCAAACTAAAGCAGGCGCGCGACTTGTGTGTGTCGCTTGGCATTGCAATGACGCTGGAGGACAGCTGGGGCGGCGACATCATTACTGCTGCGATTGCGCATCTGGCGCAGAGCACACCGCCTGAACTGCAGTTCTCTTCGACAGATTTCAACAGCTATGTGTCGGTCAGCATCGCAGATGGCGCGCCGAAGCGCGTTGATGGAAGAATGTCCGCCAGCACCGCTCCCGGGCTGGGCGTACAGCCCAAACTGGATGTGCTGGGGAAGCCGGTTCTCGATTTGCATTGAGACCGCCGGTCGTTCGGCCCACACTTGCAGCGTGGGGCAGAGAGTGTGCGCACCGCCTTCAGGCGCAGCTCAACATTGAATGATGCACGCACCGCTGCGCCTGTCGCTTGATGCGGCGCATGCGCTTGCGCTGCAGGCGCTGCTGGCCAGCGGTGTTTCGCCTGCGCAGGCTGCGGCCATTGCGGACAATGTAACCGCAGCGGAGCGGGATGGGTGTGTGTCGCACGGGCTGTTTCGGCTTCCCGGATACATCCGCTCTGTTCAAAACCTCAAGGTGACCCGCGATGCTGTGCCGCAGGTAACAGACCTTGCACCTGCGGTTGTGCAAGTGGACGGCAACAACGGGTTTGCCCCGTTGGCGCTGTTTGCGGGCCAAAGCAGGCTTGTGGATAAAGCCCGGCACTGTGGCATCGCGACCATGGCTGTCATTCGGATTTTTCATTACGGCGCATTGTGGGTTGAGGTGGAGGCGCTCGCGCAGAAAGGACTGGTGGCGTTTGCATTTACGCAAACTAGCAGTGCCGTGGCGCCGGCCGGGGCAACCAAGCCTTTGTTCGGCACCAATCCAATGGCGTTTGCGTGGCCGCGGGCGGGCCGTCCGCCGCTGGTGTTTGACCAGGCTTCAAGCGTTACAGCGCGCGGGGAACTGCTGTTGAAGTTACGGGACGGCAGCTCAATTCCAGAAGGTTGGGCGGTTGACAGCACTGGCGCGGCCACAACTGACGCGGCGGCCGCACTGGCTGGCGCGCAATTGCCGTTCGGCGGTTACAAGGGATCCTCGATTGCTTTGATGGTCGAGCTGCTAGCCGGCGCATTGATCGGTGAGGCGTTTGGCTTTGAGGCAGCCGCCGCTGACAACAATGATGGCGGGCCGACGCTGGGCGGTGAATTGATCATTGCGATTGATCCTGCGCATTTTTCTCCGCACGCCGATAGCGCGGCGCAATTGGCGCACGCGGAGCTGCTCTTCGGGCGCATCCTTCATTTGGAAGGCGCACGCTTACCATCTGACCGGCGTTATGCCGCGCGCCAGGTCAGCACCGTCGAGGGAGTCGTTATTCCGGGTGCGCTGCACGCTGAACTAAGCGCGCTGGCAAGCACAGGGCGCGCGGTGTAATGCGGCGCTTGTACATTTTTTAGTTACATTTGCGGTGGCAGGTAAACTTCAACGCTGGCCGGAATGAAATCACACAAATCAATGCGGATAATTGTTGATGGCTCTCCGGTTGATTATGCAGCTGGGGATAGCGTGCTGCTGGCAATGTTGCGGGCCGGGATGCAGCCGACGAGCGGTGGTTGTCTGTGTGTGGGTGGCGATTGCCCGCACTGCGTGGCAACAGTGGATGGGGTTGCCTACGTGCGCACATGCCAGACCCTAGCGCGGCCGGGGCAGATTGTGGAGAGTTTCCCTGATGATGGCTATCCACCGCTGCCTGGCGCTGCGCCTGAACCGGCGGTGGCTGCGCGCAATATTCATTGCGATGTGGTGGTGATCGGGCAGGGCGCAGCCGGGCGTGCGGCAGCAGCTGCTGCCCGTCAAGCGGGCAAACAAGTTATCACGCTGGATGCAGGCGCGGGGGCGGAGGTGATTGGAATTTATGCGGGTCCGCTGGTCGTCGCGCGCACTGCTGCCGGCATGCTCCACGCTCATCCGCAAGGCGAGATTATTGTTGCCACCGGCGCTGCTGAAATTCAACCGGTGGCGCCCGGTAACGATCTGGCCGGAATACTCACTGCGCGGGCGGCAGAGGCGGTGGCAGCCAGCGGAATTAATCTCGGGCACATTGTGGCGATCGGTACAGCCCCGGCAGGCTTGAAGGTTGAGCAGGCTGAGGGCGACCTTGTGCGGTTTGAGGGCACGCAACGGGTGGCGGGCGTAGTGATGCGCGACCGCAAAGGTGGCGAGCGGCGGTATGCCTGCGACACTGCGGTGGTGGGGCTGGGCTTGCAGCCGCGTGATGCGCTGCTGCGCATGGGCCAGGGACTGGCGGTGCGGGCGGTGGGTGACGCTGCGCGCGCTTCCGACATTCCAGCGTGTCCGCTGGCGGGCACGGTGTGTCCGTGCTCTGGCGTCACGGTGGCGGATTTAGAGTCGGTTTGGCAGCGCGGTTTTCATGAGCTGGAGCTTGTAAAGCGCTCCACGCTGGCGGGCACCGGCACATGCCAGGGCATGGCGTGCATGCCGCATGTGCGCAGCTTTCTGCAAACGCGCGGCGGCACATTGCAGCCGCAGTTTACCGCGCGGCCGGTGACGCGCCAGCTTACGATGGGCGAAGCATCCGCTGGATCGCATCATCAGGCGGTGCCGCGCACCGCGCTTGACGGCGAGCACCGGCGGCTGGGCGCCCGGATGGACCGCATCGGCGGTTGGTGGCGCCCGTGGAACTACGGCAATCCGCTGCAGGAGTACTGGGCCGTGCGCGAAGCCGTATCGATTGGTGATGTAAGCACGCTCGGAAAGATGCAGGTGTCTGGACCGGACGCGCTCGAGTTATTGGAGCGCTTGTATCCAACGCGCGTGAAGTCGATTGCGCCGGGGGCGATGCGTTATGTCTTGATGCTCAACGACCGCGGCTATATTTTTGACGATGGCCTGATTGGCTGCGATGGCGCCAACCGCTACTCGCTGACATTTACAAGTGGTGGTGCTTCCTTTGCGGAGATGTGGGTGCGCGACTGGGCTGAAAGCTGGAAGCTGGATGTGCGCATTCTGAACCAGACAATGGCGCTCGGTGCTATCAACGTTACCGGGCCGCTGGCAACGGAGTTGCTGCAGCGCGCCGGACTTGCCAGCGCGCCTAAATATATGCAACAGGCAAAGGCGCTGGTAGCCGGCGTGCAGTGCCGGGTGCAGCGCTTAAGTTTTACGGGCGAGCTTTCTTACGAGCTGCATCATCCCGCGGAGAATTCTGTGTCGCTGTGGCGGCAACTGCTGGAGTTGGGCAAAGATTTGGGCATTAGGCCGCATGGCTTGCAGACGTTGCTGCAGTTGCGCCTGGAGAAGGGGCACATCATCGTCGGGCAGGATACTGATTTTGATTCTACGGCGCGGCGTGTGGACATGGAGTGGGCGGTCAAAGTCGAGAAGCCGGACTTTGTCGGGCGGCAGGCTGTACTGCGCACCAACAAGGTTGCCTTGGATCGACAGCTTGCCGGCTTTGAGATGGAGGGCGCTGCTCCGGTTGAAGGTGCAAGCATTCACTTTGGTTCTGAGTATGCGGGGTACGTTACATCAAGCTTCACTTCGCCGGTGTTGGGCAGGGCGGTGATGCTTGGCTGGCTGCGGTTGTTTGCCGGCAAGCTGCCGGATGCAGTAATGATTGACGGGCGCCGCGCGCAGCGCGTGCCCGTGCCGTTTTACGACAAGGACGGCAGCCGCGCCCGTGTTTGAGCGCGTGCACACAATGCGCATAGTGGCCACGCCGGCTGCGCTCGATGCTGCGCGGTGGCCAGCGGGTCATGTTGCGCTGCGCACGGCTGCGGATGAAGTGTTGATCACGCCGCCGCTCGCCAGCCCGCAAGTGGCGGATGAACATGCCATTGTGATGGCCGACGGCGCATTCTTTGGCGGGTGGATTGCGCCGGCTTTGGCGCTGGCGGTCTTGGAGCGGGAGTGCGAATGGGAAGTGCCGCACGAGCGGCCGGCTTTTGCGCAGGGCATGGTGGCGGGCCTGCCCGTAAAACTCTGGCTTGAAAGCGAGCGCGTGCTGGTGCTGGTGGCTGCGCCATTTGCGCATGATTTGGCGGAGCGCTTTGTGCCATGAATGAATTTGTTGAGCGCCAGATTTCCCTAAAGTGGAATGATCCGAAGCCGGCTTACGATGTGGTGATCGTGGGCGGCGGCGGCCACGGTCTGGCAATCGCCTACTATCTGGCAGCGCGCCATGGCATTACGAATGTGGCCGTGCTGGAGCGCAAGTACATCGGAGCGGGCAACTCCGGACGCAACACCACAATCATCCGCTCCAACTACGGCATACCGGAGGCAGTGCGGTTTTACCAGCACAGCCTTGCGCTGTATGCGTCGCTTGAAGCCGAGACCGGGCGCTGGGTGATGCACAAGCAGAAGGGCCTGTTGTGGATGGCGCATACAGAGGCGGGTGTGCGGGCGGAGCGCGCGCGGGCAGCAGTGAATACTTTGTTCGGCGCAAAGACGGAGTATGTGACGGCAGAGCAGGTGAAAGAGATTTGTCCGCAAGTTGATATTACGGGCGCGGGTGTGTGGCCCGTGCTGGGCGCGTCTTACCATTCCGAGGGCGCAACGGCGCGCCACGACCGCGTGGTGTGGGCGTATGCGGAAGGCGCAATGCAGCGCGGTGCGCACATCCACCAGAACACGGCAGTGACCGGATTGCAGATGAGTGCCGGGCGGGTGATTGGCGTGGAGACTGATCGCGGGCCCATTGCGGCCAAGGTTGTGGTGAGCGCGGTTGGCGGGCATGTTACGACGCTGGCAGCAATGGCGGGCTTGCGCCTGCCCATCCGCACGCACCCGCTGCAGGCTTATGTAACCAATCATTACGCGCAAAGCTTTGACGCGATCGTGGCATCGACGAACCTGCTCTTCTATGCGTCGCAAACCGCGCGCGGCGAGATGCTGATTGGCGCCGAGATTGACCGCCAGCCAAGCTATTCATACGGGGCTGGGCATCACTTCTTGCAAAGCTGCTCGCACCGCGCAATTACCGTGCTGCCGTTCCTGCGCAATTTGCGAATTGTGCGGCAATGGACGGGTGTATGCGATATGAGCGCCGACTACTCGCCGGTTATGGGTATGACTGGTGTTGATGGTTTTTATGTAACGACGGGCTGGGGCACCTGGGGTTTCAAAGCCATCCCCGCTGGCGGAGAGCAAATGGCGGAACTGATTGCGACCGGTGCAACACCGGAGTTGATTGCGCCGTTTGCGTTAGACCGTTTTGCAAAAGACCGCACGATGGCTGACCGCGGGTCAGCGGGTACACACTAAGTGTTGCACGCTTGCAAAGTGGAAGGCGGGTTGCATGTAAACATGCCGTTGCGGTTTGCGGGCGGAGCTTCGGCACTGTGAGCCTGCAAATCACTTGCCCGACATGCGGGCGCCGGCCGGTTGAGGAGTTTATCTACGGCGAGATTCCGGCTGTGCCGGATGCAATTGTAGATGCGGACGCGCGCGATGTGGACCGCAGCTTCATGCACAGCAATCCGGAGGGGATGCTAACGGAGCGCTGGTTTCATGTGTATGGCTGCCGGCGCTGGATGACGGTGCGCCGGGATACGCGCACAGACCAAGTGCAGGACGGAGCGTAGACTGGAAGCCGCATGGTATGCAGTGCGCTTGGTCAGGCGGGCGCTGACGCCAACGCGCAGTTTTATATAACGTTGTACTCGGCGATTGTGCGCCCCTCCGCGAAGCGCGCGTAGTCCAGCGCACTTACATCGATAGTGTGCGCTGCTCCGTCCAGCAGCAGCTCTGCCAGCAGCAGGCCGCATACCGGGCCGTGCATGAAGCCATGCCCGGAGAAGCCGGCCAGCACATAAAAACCGGGAACCGGTGTTGCACCGATGATGGGGTGGGCGTCGGGGGTCACTTCATACAACCCTGCAAGGCGCGAAACAACGCCAGCTTCATCAAGGGCGGGCAGACGTGCGCAGGCATGTTCCATGTGCGTGAGTTCCCATGCCGGCTCCACGGTCTGGTCAGTGCCGGCAGCTTGCTGCGGATCCGACATCCCTGTAAGCACGCCGCCGCCTTCAGGATGAAAGTAAAGGCTCTGCGAAAAATCCACAACGAATGGAAAATCCGCCGGCAAGTCTGGCAGGGCAGTAGTTGTGAGCCATTGGCGGCGCACAGGTAAAACCGGCAGCGCGATGCCTGCCATCTGCGCCAGCGCTGCGCTCCATGGCCCGCAAGTGTTGATGATGGTTGGGGTTGAGATTGTGCCAGCGCTCGTTTGCACAGCGCTAACCCGGCCGCCGGCGCTTAGGATACCGCTGACTGAGATGCCGGTGTGGCACATGGCGCCCAAGCGGCGCGCCCCATCGATGTAGCCCATCACGACGCTGTTGGGATCGGCCAACCCGTCTTCTGCAAAGAAGGTGCCAGCGAGCGCATCTGCAAAGCGGCAAGTGGGCAGGCGGCGCTGCACTTGCGCGCCATCCAGCCACTCCGTTTGTATTCCGAGGCTGCGCTGCAGCGCGATGGTTTGTTTGAAACGCGTCACGTCTGCGGCGCGCGTAAGCACAAACATGTAGCCGCACTTGCGCACAAGTGCGGGCCGGCCGGTCACGGCCTCAAAGTTATCCAGCATGCGCAAGCTGACTTTGGAGAGTTCAATGTTGATGGCGGTGGCAAACTGGTGCCGGATGCCGCCGGCGCAGCGCCCGGTCGCGCCGGCGCCAAAGAACTGCTCGCGCTCCAGCAGCACCACATTCGTTGTGCCGCGCTGCGCCAGATGAAAGGCAGTACTGGCGCCCATTACGCCGCCGCCTACAATCACCACATCGGCGGTGGCTGGCAGTTGGGTCATTGCGTGCTTAGTGCGCTTTGCTGTGCCGCGCGGGAGCCGGGCTACAGCTCCACGAGTGTGCCGAGATTGAGCAGTGCTGCATTGTTGACGGCAATGCGCGCCGCAACTGCATCCTGCGCTGCACTGCCACAGCCTTTGAAGAATGTGATCTGTTCATTGGTTGTGCGGCCGGTTTTGGTGCCGCGCAGCACTTCGCCCAGCTCTGCGTGAATGATATCGGTGGTGATGCTGCCGGCGCGCAGCGGTTGTATCAGATCGCCGGCTTCTTCCCAGGCTGATGCGCGCGAATCAACAGTGACTAGTGCGCGCTGAATTGTCTCCAAATCTATCTCCTGCATTTGCGGAGTGAAAGATCCAACGCCGTTGACGTGCGCGCCGGGCTGCAGATCGCGCCCGGAAAACACGGGTGTGTGCGCGGTGGTTGCGGCGCAAATAATGTCGGCGCCGCGCACGGCGGCGGCCGCTGAGGCTACGGCTTGTACATCTTGCGGGATTGGTCCCTGGGCTCGCATCGCTTCTGCAAACGCAGATGCGTGCTGCGCGTTCGGGCTGTACACGCGCACGCTGCGAACCTTGCGCACTGTGCAAATGGCTTCAAGCTGTGTGCGCGCCTGTACTCCACTGCCAATAATCGCGGCTGTCTGGCAGTTGGGCAGCGCCAGCAAATCTGTGGCAGCGCCCGCGCCGGCGCCAGTGCGAATGGCAGTCAGGCTGCCACCTTCTAACAGCGCCAGCGGCTGGCCGGTGGCCGGGTCAAGCGCTAGCACCACGCCGTAGATCAGCGGCAGGCCCCGCGCCGGATTGTCGTTAAAGACGGACACAACTTTTACCGCGAGGTCGCCAGTGCGCTGCATAAACGCCGGCATGATCAGGCTGACGCCGGGCGGCTCCGGGACTGACACGCGCAGCCGTAGCGGAACGTGCGCGCTGCCGGCCGATAGCTGCGCATAAGCGTCCTTCATGCCCCCGATTGCAGCGGCCATGGGCAGCGCTCTGCGGACATCTGCCGCCGCAAGGATCCTGATTTGCATCCCCTTTATTTTACTCTTGCCACGTGCGGCTCTGGCTAAACCGGTTTTGTAGCGGGCATTTTTGAGCGCAAGCTGGGCAGTTTGATAAAAGCCTGCGTTGAGCCGATAACATTCGAGCTTGATTTTTGCCGATATGAAAAATGAACTTGGTGTGTTTTCAGTTTGCCAGCTGTACAAAGCTGGCACTATGGCAGTAATAGGCATCGGCAATGTGAAAACCTTATGGCATGCTGTATTTTTAGTGACTTGGTTGGCGCACTAGATGTTGGGCGGTAATATTGGCGGTATGTTAGGCGCGGATGTAAAGACTTCATATAGCGTTGGAAGCGTGACGCATGAAGTTCCGGGCGGCGCAACGATCCCCGCTCCGCTTTTGATTTCGCTGCGGAATGTGGTGAAGGACTATGACGGGCTGGCTGGTACCGTGCGGGTGCTGCAAAGCCTCAGCCTTGAAGTGCGCAAGGGCGAGTTTGTTGGCGTGTGCGGGCCAAGTGGCAGCGGCAAGTCCACGCTGATCAACATGATTACCGGCATCGACCGGCCCACGAGCGGTGATGTTTTGGTGGCGGACACGCTGCTTAACAAGCTTTCTGAGAACGAGCTCGCACGCTGGCGCGGCCGGAGCGTGGGCGTGATCTTCCAGTTTTTTCAGCTGCTGCCAACGCTGACCGTAGTTGAGAACATAATGCTGCCGATGGACTTCTGCCGGATGTGGACTTTGAAAGAGCGTCCGCAGCGCGCGATGCAGCTGCTGGAGCAAGTGGGGCTGGCAGACCAGGCGCACAAGCTGCCCAATGCGCTTTCGGGCGGCCAGCAGCAGCGCGCCGCAATTGCGCGCGCGCTGGCAAATGATCCGCCGCTGCTGGTGGGCGATGAGCCCACCGGTAATTTGGATAGCCGCACGGCAGACAAGGTGTTCAGCTTGTTTGAGCAGCTGGTGGCCCAGCACAAAACTTTTGTGATGGTTACGCATGACAACGGGCTGGCAGCACGCCTGCCGCGTGTGGTCGAAGTGGTTGACGGGCAGTTGTTTGAAGGCGCCCGCAACGGCCAGGTCAAACACGCCTGAACCATGCGCCGGGCTTACATAAAAGTGTGGCGGGATCTCGCCACGCATCTCGGGCGCACTATTACCGTTGTGATGAGCATTGCGGTGGGCGTGATGGCGCTTGGAATGATCCTTTCCAGCAATGGGTTAATGGCGATGCAGATGGGGGCCGCGCAGCGCGCGGCGCAGCCGGCGCACGCGCTGCTGTTTGTGACGGGCGCGCTGTACGAGGGCGTGGCGGAGGACGTGGCGCGCGTGCCCGGGGTGGCTGCGGCTGATGCGCGCGTGCAGCGCTCAATTCGCTGGAAGCCGACGCTGGATGCTGAGTGGCAGAATGCGGACTTGGTTGCGGTTGCGGACTTTTCCGCGCAGGCGATGGATCTGGTGGACCTGCGCACCGGCGCTTGGCCCGATGACCGCTCGATTGCAGTTGAGCAGGGCCACGTTGCGCCGTTTTTGGTGCCGGCAGTTGGCAGCACAATTTATTTTGATGTCAACGACCGTTCCGACGCGGTTACCCTGGCCGGCACGGTCCGCGACAACTACCGCGCCAAGCCGCCATTGGGCAGCAATCGGCCGGCATTTTATGTGACGCTGGCAGGCCTACAGCGCATTACGGGCAGCCGCACTGTCACACAAATAGGAATCACGGTCGCAAGCTTTTCAGAGGAGCGCGCGCGCGCTGTGGCCGATGCGGTCTCCACCAAGTTGGAGAAGCAGGGCATCAAGGTGCGCTTCACAGAAATTCAGGATCCGACGGAACACTGGGCGCAGACCATGGCGGATGGCGTGGGCGTGGTGCTTACAGTGATGGCCGTGGCTGCTCTATTTCTGAGTGTGGCGCTGGTGGTCAACACCATCAATGCAATTCTGGTGCAGCAGGTGCCGCAGATTGGCATTATGAAAACAGTCGGTGCACTCCGCGGCCAGATTAGTAATGTGTATCTGGCAGGGGTTGTTGTGTATGGGTTGCTGGCAGTGGCTGTGGCGGTGCCGCTGGGCGCTCTTGGTGGCGTGCTTTTGTCCGGTTACATATTGCGCATTTTGAATGTGCCCGGGTCGGGCTACCAGCTGTTGCCGCAGATCGTTGGGGCGCAGCTTTTTACGGGATTGCTGGTGCCGCTGATAGCTGCTATTTGGCCGGTGTTGCTGGGCGTGGGCGTTTCAGTGCGCGAGGCGTTGAGCAGCTATGGCGTTGGACAGGGGCGTTTTGGCACGCGCTGGCTGGATCAGTTTTTGGGCAACTTGCGCGGCCTGCCGCGCATGGTCTTGCTGATGTTGCGCAACAGTGTGCGGCGCCTCGAACGCGTGTTATTGACACAACTGGTGCTGGTGTCCGCGGGTGCTATTTTTATGATGGTGCTTAGCACCCACTACTCATTTATCGAAACCATCGCGGAAACCTGGCGCGCCTTCGGCTATGACGGATACGTTGTTTTTGAGCAACCGCAGCTGATACCGGAAGTGTTGGACGTGCTGGCTGCGCGCCCCGGGGTTGGGCGCGCGGAGATGTGGCTGTGGCAGTCGGCGCAGACAACCCTGCCAAAAATTATCAAGGCGGCTGACGGCGCTGAGGAGGCACCGCCTTCTCAAATGCGTGGAGACCGGGGTGGAACGGTGGGCGGAAATAGCGCCAGCACAGGTTGGCGCGTGGGGCTGCGTGGTGTGCCGCTTGATACGCAGATGTTCAAGCCAAAAATTGTGGCGGGGCGCGCGTTGGACAGCGGCGACCAGCGCAGTATGTTGTTGAATGAAAAACTTGCCTCCGAGATAGGCGTGGGTGTTGGCGAGAGTCTGGAACTCGACCTGGGCAACGAGCGCAAAGTCACCTGGCAAATTGTTGGCTTGATTTCCGATATCACCAATAATCAGGAAACCGGTTATGTGGTGCGCGAAGAGCTGGCGCGGGAAATCAACAGTATTGGGCGCGCATCGTTTGCGCACATAATGATGAGCGATCAAACCGCGCTGGGGCAGCGCCGGGTGCTTGCGGACCTTTCCGCATTCTTGAAGGCGCGGGGCATGCCGGTATCCAGTACGCGCACCTCTGCGGGCGATCGCGAGGACACGAATGCGCAGTTTGGCATTCTGACAACCGTGCTTTTGACGATGTCTTTTGCGATGGCCCTGGTTGGTGCAATCGGTCTGTCCGGTACCCTGTCCATCAACGTGATGGAGCGCCGGCGTGAAATTGGCGTGATGCGCGCGGTAGGCGCATCATCTTCAGATGTGGCGTATGTGTTTGTAGGCGAGGGCCTGCTGCTGGGAATTACAAGCTGGCTGCTGGCTATGCCACTGAGCGTGGTCGGCGGACCGCCGTTTGTAGCTGCCATCAGCAACGCGATTAGTTTCTCCGGCCGGTACCATTTGGATTGGGCGGGGTTTGGCTGGTGGCTTTTGATTGTGGTTGTGCTTTCGATCGTAGCCAGCTGGCTGCCAGCGCGGCGGGCCACTGAGATCAGCGTGAAAGACAGCCTTTCATACGAATAACTTTCAACCGGCGGCGATTCTTTTGGCGCCGGAAACATCTTTAGTGGAGAGAGGTGAAGGAAATGAAAACAAGTAAATTGGGCGGCATTGCGGCGATAGCCCTGTGTAGTGTGTTGGCTGCTGCTTGCGGCACGGTGGCGTTTGCCACTCCGCAGGCAACTCCCGCTCCGGTCACTGAGGTTGTTGGGGCTGTGCTGGCCGAAGGGCGCCTGGTGCCAAAAGATTACCGCCAACTGGCGTTCACCATGGGCGGGCAGCTGGTGGAGGTGCTGGTGGCGCAGGGGGATGTGGTGGCGGCTGGCGATGTGCTGGCGCGCCTCGGCAATGCGCAGGATCTTGCAGCCGTGCTTGATCGCGCGCAACTGGAGCAACTGAATGCTCAACAAGCGCTGGATGCATTAAACGACAACGCCGGCAAAGTGCGCGCTGCGGTCCAAAGCGAACTTGCTACCGCGGAAGACAAGCTGGAGCGTGCTAATCGCAAGCTGCGCAACTTGAAAGCACCAGATATTGCCTATTATGAGCGTGAGCTGCGTGATGCGCAGTTTGCGTACACCAAAGCGCAGCAAAACGCGGAGGCGGTGGATCTGGGTGCAAGTGGCAGTGCGAAAAACAATTATGATGCGGCCATTGAAAACCAGAAGGATGCCCAGAAGCGCTACGACAAGGTGGTGCAGGCAGTCAACGGCTGTACCGTAATCCCCAATCCCAAATACAAGAACTTGACGCTCGTAAATGTTGGAGGCGCCACCTACTCTGTGGGCAGCGACCAGAAGCTGACGCTGATTACGGACCCGGACATCATCAATGATCCAGCGAAGCAATGCGACTCAAACCGCAAGGTGACGGTGGATGGCGTGTCTCAAACGCTGGAAGAAGCCACCAACGCGCTGAATGGCGCGCGCGACCGCACGCGCCTCGCGCAGATAGCGTACAACCAGGGACAGATGAGCAACACTACGGCGCTGGACAAAGTGGCGCAGGACCTTGAGGATGCGGAGAACCGGCTGCGGTATGCCAAGGAAGCGCCCAAGAACATTGATGTGGCGCTTGCGGAGGCGGAAGGCGCGGTGGCACAGGCTGCAATTGATGATGCCAAGCGGCGCCTGGCAGACATGGGTGCTAGCGGCCCTAACCCGGATGACTTGAAGCTGATTGAGATGCGCCTTGCGCAGGCGACGGCTGCGGTTGCGAACGCAGAGGCTAACCTGGCAGACAACGAGCTGCGCGCGCCGATCGCGGGCGAGGTGGTGCGCATGGCCCTAAAGGTTGGCGAGTTTGTGCAGCCCGGCGTGGCGCTGGTTACGCTGGCACAGGCGGACGACTGGGAAGTGCTCACCGACAACCTGACGGAGATTGAAGTGCCGCAGGTGAGCGTGGGCCAGGTGGTTACCATCGTGCCGGACGCGCTGCCCGATGTTGAGCTGAGCGGCAAGGTGACCGAGATTTCGCAGTTGTTTGAAGAGAAGCGCGGCGATATCACCTACACCGTCAAGGTGGCACTGGGGGACAGTGACCCGCGCTTGCTGTGGGGCATGACTGTGCTGGTGACTTTCCCGACGCCCTAGTAAAAGGCCTCTAAATCAGGGTAAAGGCACAGCCTGCAGATCAAGCTGTGCCTTTGTGGTTTAATCCAGCTTGCATCCAAGTCTTTGCGGGAGATTGTCATGCCTAAAAATCTGCTTTCGAAATTGCGCATCAAAGCTGCCAACGCGGGAACTTGCAGCGGTCCGCAACAGTGGCTGGAAGATGCCGGCGGCACCTGGCTGGTTTCAAACAACCCAACTACCGGGCGCGAGATTGCGCGGGTGCGCACGGCATCGCCGGCGGCGTATGAGACAACGGTAAAACGCAGCCGCGCTGCGTTTGAGTCGTGGCGCAGCATGCCGGCACCGCAGCGCGGCCAGCTGGTGCGCGACCTTGGCAACGCTCTGCGCGCGCAGCTTGAGCCCCTGGGCGAATTGATTGCGCTGGAGGTGGGCAAGATACGCGCCGAGGGCATTGGCGAGGTTCAGGAGATGATTGACATCTGCGATTTTGCGGTTGGGCTTTCGCGCCAGCTGTACGGTCTCACAATGCATTCCGAGCGGCCGGGGCATCGCATGTACGAGCAATGGCATCCGCTTGGGCCGGTCGGCGTGATCACGGCATTTAATTTTCCAGCTGCGGTTTGGTCGTGGAATGCTGCGGTGGCTGCGGTGTGCGGTGACACGGTGGTCTGGAAGCCTTCGGAGCTGGCGCCACTGACCGCAATTGCGATCCAGCACATTGCCAACGATGTGATGGCGAACCATGGCGTTACAGGAGTGTTTAGCTTGGCGGTGGGGGACGGGCGCCAAGTAGGTGTGCGGCTGGTGGCGGATCCGCGCATTCCGCTGCTGGCATTCACGGGCTCCATCCGTACCGGGCGCGAGGTGGCGCAAGCCGTGAGTGCGCGCCTTGGGCGCTCCCTGCTGGAGCTGGGCGGCAACAATGCCATTGTTGTAGCAGCGGACGCAAATCTTTCGCTGGCGGTGCGCGCCATATTGTTTGGCGCAGTGGGCACTGCCGGCCAGCGCTGCACCTCCACCCGCCGCATTATTGTGCACCGCTCCGTGGCCAAGCCGCTGGCGCAGCGCCTGGCTCGCGCGTACAAGCAGGTAGTGGTGGGCGACCCGCTGCGGCCGGCGACTTTGATGGGCCCGCTGATCACTGCGCAGGCCGTGGCTGCGATGCAAGCTGCGCTGCGGCGCGCCGTGGCGGACGGCGGCAAGCTGCTGTTTGGCGGGAGGGTGCGCTTGGATCTGGGGCCGCAATTTGTGGAGCCGGCAATCGTGCAAATGCCGAAGCAAACCGAGATTGTGTGCGCGGAAACTTTTGCGCCGATTTTGTACTTGATGGAGTTTGACACAATGGCGGAGGCTGTGGCACTGCACAACGGAGTTGATCAGGGGCTTTCGAGCGCCATCTTTACGGAGTCAGTTTCCACGATGGAGCGGTTTCTAGCTGCGGGCGGTTCTGATTGTGGCATTGCGAATGTGAACATCGGCACCTCGGGTGCGGAGATCGGCGGTGCGTTTGGCGGCGAGAAGGATACCGGCGGCGGGCGCGAGTCCGGTTCGGATGCATGGAAGGCTTACATGCGCCGGCAGACCACAACCATCAACTGGTCGGGGCAGCTTCCGCTGGCACAGGGCATCAAGTTCGGGGCAGACTAAGCAGCTCCCCAAGCCGGGCAGCCGCACATGACTGCGCCACTCCAATTGGTAACGCCGCCGGGCGCTGCGGCACAGGCGAGCGCCCTTCTAATTGCCAGACTGCTAAAGCAGGAGCAGGTGCAGTTGACGGCTGATGCGCTCAATCACGAGTTCTTTGGCGTGCTGGCGGACTTTGAAAAGCAAGCCGCACGCAGCGGATTGAGTGGGGCGGACAATCCGTTTACGGGCTTGAGCACGGAGTTGGTGGAGTGGATGAACCAGCAGGCGGCTGGGCGGCGTACGGCCCCGGATGTGCCGCCGGAGTTTGCGGAGGAGATTGGGCGCAGCCGCCATATGCGGGAGGAGGCGGCCCATAACCCCGGCTTGTTGGTGATTGGGGTGCGCATGCTGGAGAAGCTGGCTGCCGGCCTGAGCTGGCGGAGCATCCGCGCGTGCAGGCGGAGGTACTAAAGGAGCTGGGCAGCGCGTACGCAGAGCTGCCGGTTGCGGATAGGCAGCGCGCGGTTCAAGCGGGCGTTGCTCGTTTGCTGCAAGCGCAGGCTCTGATACCGGAGGGTGTGGACCCTGCTTTTTCTGCAGGGATTTTGCATGATTTGGGCAACGCGCATTTGCACCTGCCGCAAATCGGGCCGCTGCGCGAGGCTGCGGTGGCGGCTGCGGGCTTAGCATTTGAATCAGCACTGGCACTCGCGTCGGACCACACACCGCCCGGCGGGCGCGCCTTGATGCACTTGGGCCGGGCTACGGCAGCCGGCTTGAGTGGCCGCTTCCAACTTGCGCTCGAGCAGTTCATGAGCGCGCTGGCAATCTTCACAATTGGTGCAAACCCAACCGGTTATGCGTGGGTGCAAGCGCGCAGCGGGGCGGTGTATTTGCAGTGGCAAGGCGCGTTTGCAGCTGCGCAAGCGGCTTATGCGGCCGCGCTTGGCGTGCACACTGTGGAGGCAAATGCCTTGATGCACGCTTGCCTGCAATCGCAACTGGCACTGGCGTGGCTGAGCACGCCGGGCACCGCGGGCGTGCCGGCTGCAGCGCTGGCAATTGAAGCTGCGCAGAATGCGCTGCCGTTGTTTGCCTCGCCGGCGCTTGCCCACCAGTTTTCATTGGCGTTCGGTCCGGTGTTTGCGCCGTGGCAGGGTGCGGAAGGACGCAGCCAGCTGCAGGCCGAGGTGGCGCAGCTGGCTGGTGCGACGGGCGGCGCGGAGCGGCGGCAGTTGTGCCGCGCGCACTTGCGCATGCTGGTGGCAGACCCGGAGCAGGCGCGCGCCCATTTGCAGCGCGCTGCGCAGGCGCTTTAGCTTTTTGGCGGTTGGGGCGGCGGGGGCCGCTAGTCTTTAGGGGCGCAGTCCGTCGGCCAAAATCTCGGCCACATCGCGCACCTGCACCGTGTTGCCGGCTGCGCGGTTGGCATCGCCCAGCATCTGCATGCAGAACGGGCAGCCGACGGCAAGCGTGGTTGCGCCGCTGGCCTGCACTTCTGCAAAGCGGTTGTTGTTGATGGCCTCGGTGCCCGGTTCTTCCTCTTTCCACATTTGGGCGCCGCCGGCGCCGCAGCAAAAAGAGTTGCGCCCGCTGCGCGGCAGCTCGATCAGCTCAATCTGGTTTGAGCGCAATGCAGCGCGCGGGTCTTCGTAGATGCCGTTGTGGCGTCCCAGGTAACACGGGTCATGGAACGTGACGGTTCCGTTGCTGAGCGCGGAGTCCAGCTTCAGGCGGCCGGCTTGCAGCAATTCGTTGAGGAAGGTTGTGTGATGCACCACCTCAAAGCGCCCGCCAAAGTCCGGGTACTCCGCGCCCAATGTGTGCAGGCAGTGCGGGCAGGTGGCCACAATCTTGCGCACGTTTGCGCTTTGCAGCGTGCCGATGTTGGCGCTGGCCATCTCGGAAAACAAGTATTCGTTGCCGGCGCGGCGCGCCATGTCGCCGGTGCATTTTTCGCGGTTGCCAAGCACTGCAAAGTTCACCTTCGCAGATTGCAGCAGCTTCACAAATGCGCGCGCCACTTCGCGTGCCCGCGGGTCAAAGCTGGCAGCGCAGCCCACCCAGTACAGCACTTCAAAGCCCGGGTTCTCCTCCACGGTGGGCACGCCCAGGCCGGCATGCCATTCACTGCGCGGGCTGCCCAGCTGCCACGGGTTGCCCTGGCGCTCAATGCCATTGAACGCGCCCAGCAGCTTGTCCGGAAAGCGCGCCGAGGTCAGCACTTCGTGGCGGCGCATCTGCAAAATGTCGAACATGGGCTCGTCGCCCACCGGGCACACTTCCACGCAGGCGCCGCAAGCGGTGCACGCCCACAGCGCCGACTCACTGATGGCATGCCCCAGCAGCGCGGTGGATGATGGCGCGCCGCCGGCCAGCGCCACCATCTCCGAGCGCAGCAGGTAGCGCTTGTTCACTTCCAGCGCGGACGGAGAAAGCTCCTTGCCGGTCACAAACGCCGGGCACACATCCTGGCAGCGGTTGCACATCACGCAGGCAAACCCATCCAGTACATGCTTTTGCCCCAGGTCTTCAATGCGCTCCACGCCAAACTTTTCGCGCGTTGTGTCCTCAAAATCAAGCCGGGGCAGCGCGCCGAGTGCAGCGCGTTGCGGGCGCAGCAAATAATTTACCGGCGCGGCCATCAAATGCAGATGCTTGCTGTACGGAAAGTAGGGCAGAAAGAAAAGGATTAACCCCAGCGCCAGCCACCACGCGATGTGCTGCAAGGTTAGCAGTGCGCCGCCGCTCAGCCCGCTGAAGCCGGCTGCCAATATGCTGGCAAACGGCTGCCACGCGTCGGGTGCGTGCTGCGCAATTTCAAAGCTGGCGCCCAGCAGCCGGAAGCCCACGTGGAAAAGAATAAACACGCCAACTACAAGCGAGTCGCGCCGGATGCCGGCTGCCGCATCGGGGCGCACCAGACTGCGCGCTGAGAGCACCAGTGCCGGGTCGCGCAGTACAAAGCGCCGCGCCAAGAAGTACGCCACTCCCCCCAGCACCGCCACAGTGAGCACGTCCGCCAGCAAGCGGTAAATGCCGCCCGCCAACGTGTCTCCCAAAAAGCGAAAGCCGGGAACAAAGCCCTGCAGTATGTCGGCTGCATTCACCAGAAAGTAGAATGTAAAGCCCCACGCCACAAACGCGTGCACCACGCTGGAGCCAACGCGCGTCTTCAACACGGTGCGCTGCGAGAGGAAAACCACAAGCGCGGTCCAGATGCGCAGTGGCAGCTGGGTCCATTGCAAGTCCGGCTCGCCGCGCCGCACAATGCGGAAGAGCATGCCAAAGTTGCGCGCAGCCACTGCGCCTGTCGATAGAGCGAGAATTACAAATGATATTTTTTCGGTGGCCGTGAGCATTTGATTGTGATTTCCGATGCTAAGTCATGTTTGCATTAGAATAGACGTGTAGACTCCACTCTTGTCTAAAGTTCCTCCGAAAAATAGTCAGAGTCGAGCCGTTTCAATTCAAAGGATGCAACTGGGTTTATGCTAACATAGAGTTAATTGGGCATCCCAGAAATGGAATGACTAGGTTAGTCCGCGAAAATTGTTGTAACGGCGGGTGCCGCTTGCCAAGTTACTTGAAGATGAAACACCCACCAAGTGGTACTTCGAAAAACTTTTGTACAGTGGTTTGACCAAGAAATTTATCAACTGCGGCCTTGCATCCGGGAAATTGGGTCAAATTATAATCATCAACCACGATTGCCCCGCCAGGGACAAGCTTCGGCCAAAAGAAACTTAGGCTGTCTCGGGTAGGCTCAGACAGGTCAACGTCAATATGCACAAAGCAGAACTGCTTGTTTTCCACTGCACCGAAGCGTTGTGGGATCCATCCGTTATGCAGGTGGATAAACGGAGAAGACTTAAGGCAATCTTGTACCTGGACCTCTGTAGAGCTGAACTGGTTTTTTTCTGACTCGACTTGTGCCTCAGACAAGGGGCGGACAACAGCTTTGTCTTCTGGTACCTAAGCAGATAGCCCTCCTTCGAAGGAGTCAAAAATGTGAAACTCCTTTGGTTGATTGGAGGATGCAAAAATGTTGGCAATAATGAACGCCGAATGACCCTTCCATACGCCACACTCCGTAATATCTCCGGGTATTTTGTTGCTAACCACGTGGCGAATTATCTGGTGCAAGCCGTAGTAACGAAGCTAATTGTAAAAGTTGTCGTTGGCTTCGTTTCTTGATTGGCTCTGCGCATCAAAATATAACTTAAGAATAGGATTAGGTGCTGCAAATGGCTCCCAAACAAAGCGGTCAATGACAATAAGTGAGGTTCTTTTGTTGGTGCCAATATTGATGTTGTAGCCTAGCAAGTCGAAAATGGCATGTATAAATTGTTTTAGAAGGTGTTTCATTTGAAAGTTCCTGATGTGCCATAGGCGGGAAATTTCGCGCTAATCGCTTAACTACTTTTACCTATTGGTTCGCCAATTCCCGGTCAATAATTTCGGCGAAAACCTCAAGCGGCTGCGCGCCCACGAGCGGAATGCCGTTGATGAAAAAAGTTGGTGTGCCGGTCACGCCCAGCGCGCGCGCGACGTTGAAGTCTTTCTCAACTTCCTCGCTGAACTCGCGGGAGGTGAGGCAGGTGGCAAAGCGGTCTTTGTCCAGCCCCATTGAAATTGCCAGCGTCTGGTAGAGCTCCGGGCCAAGTTGGTTGGGGTTGGCGAAGAGGGCGTTGTGAAATTCCCAGAAGCGCCCCTGCGCGTGAGCACACTGCGCAGCTTCTGCAGCCAGCGTAGCTTTCGGGTGGATAGAGGCCAGCGGAAAGTCGCGGTACACAAAGCGCACCTGCTTAGGGTAGCGCTCCAACAGCGTTACAAGTGTGGTCTGGTAAAACACGCGGCAGTAGGAGCACTGAAAGTCGCTAAACTCGATAATGGTGACGGGCGCATCAGCGTTGCCCCATGCAGGATCGTCGTCGGCTGTTACTTGCACGCGCTGCACCGCTGGGGCAGCGACTGTGCCGGCGGCTGCGTCTGCGACGCCCGGCGCAGCGGCATCTAGTCGGTCAGCAACCGCGGGTTGTGCGCTGCCCCACACGCCGTAGCCCGTTACAAGCCCGCCCCCAAATGCAACCAGTAGAAGTAGCGAAACCAGCAGCGCCATGCGCAGCGGCTGCCGGGCGGGAGCCGGTTTAACTTCCGGCGGGAGGGTGTCTACATCCTCCATGCTGCCATCCCGAGGCACAACCAGCCGGCGATGAACGCCACGCCGCCCAAGGGCGTAATTGCACCGAGCCAGGTGATGCCCGTTATTGCCAGTATGTACAGGCTACCGCTGAAAAGGAAAATGCCGGCAGCGAAAAGCCAGCCGCTGGCCAGCAGCAGACTTTGGCTCTGCACGCGGCCCATCAATGTGGCAGCTGCAAGCAAAGCCAGTGCATGCAGCATGTGGTAATGCACAGCAGTTTCGAATGTGGCCATTCGCGCCGGCTCAATCCGGGCGCGCAGCGCGTGCGCGCCAAATGCGCCGATCGCCACGCTGAGGCCGGCCATCGCGGCGCCGGCAATCCAGAGTGTGCGTTCCATCGTTAGGGGGTGCGCAGGGCTGCTCATGCTGCGCGCGCGGCTGCTGCGCTTTACGATTGGGCGTCCGGGAAGGGCGCGAGGCCGAGCAGGCGCCGGCGGATATAGCGGCCCACCACCAGCAGCGAGCCGAGCACGGGGACCACAATCAGCGCCCCCAGCACACCTTGCACCAGCGCCGCAATGATTACCACTGTGAAGATAATCCCCTCCGGCAGCAGCATTTGCTTGCCCAGTACATATGGGCGCAGCCAGATACTTTTGATATTGATCAGCACTATGTAAATGGCAACCACCAGCACCCCGAAAGCTGTGCGCGATATGTCGAGATAAGTGGAGCCTTTCATGAGCGCAACCACCACGGCGATGACGGCTGTGGCGGCGGGCCCCAACTCCGGAATAATGCTGAGCACGCCGGCAAGAATGCCGATGGTTAGCCCGCCTGGCAGCCCAATGGCCACGTAGATAATGCTAAAGGCGATTCCGACAATAAGCATCAAGATTAAGTTGCCCCACAAGTAGGTGTGCCATACCCGACGCACATCAACATACAAGCGGTGCATCTCAGCGTGCATGTAATCCGGCATCAACCCAATCAGCCAGTTGCGCAGACGCGGCCAGCCGGAAAGAAGGTAGTATGTGGTGACCACAATCATCACCGTCCAGGCAAGGTTGGCGGATGTGGCTTGCAGCAGCTCAATCATGGTGGCAGAGCTTGGCAGCAGCGAGCTGAGCGAGATTTCTGCGAGACCGGGAAAGATTTCACCGAGGCGCATTTCGCCACTGGGGGTTCGGATGGGTTGCAGCATAGCTGTGCGCAGTTCGTCGAATGAGAACTGCACATCGGTGTAGATTTGCTGCGACTGGGTTACAAGCGTGGGTGCCAGCACGGCTGGTAGGAACAGGAAAATTGCCAGGCTTGTGAAATACACCAGGACCACCAGCGTTTGGCGGGACAAGCGGGTTGCCCTGCCCAGAGCGTCGACGATGGTGCTCAAAACGTACGCAACGAGGCCGGCAACAATGAGGGGCTTGACCGCTGCCCGCGCGTAATACAAAACTGCCCAGCCGCACAACACCACAGTGATGAGGGCAATATAGCGGAATGCCTCAGTCCAATCCTGGCTGCTTGCAGAGTCTGGTGCGGGGTTGGGCTGGGGGTTCATGTCGCACTCAACTACGCGTATTGTAACATCCGAGCTGCTGTATGGAGTGGGTTACAATGTTTTCGGGGCGCCTTCGGAGCGCCGATTGCCTGGATTAACCAATGACTGACCCAGCTGCCCGCAGGCGCATTACCGCCTCCCTGTTCTTGTCGCAGGCGTTTTATTCGTCTGCATTCATTGGCGTCTTTGCGGTGATGCCTATTCTGGCTACGCGCTACGGCGGATCCCCGGCGCATGCCGGGCTTCCAGTGACGCTGACCATGGCGGGCCGTGCCCTGGCATCATATCCGCTGGGCTGGGCAATGGATCGGTTCGGGCGGCGCACAGCTCTTACTGCTGGCCTCACGGGCGGGGTGTTAAGCGCGGTGCTGGGCATGCTGGCGGTTTGGGGCAGCAACTTTTGGCTGCTGCTTGCCAGCGCGGCTCTGATGGGCCTGGCACGCAGCGCTGCTGAGCAGGCGCGCTTTGTGGCTGCGGAAGTTCATGCGCCGGCCATGCGCGACAACGTAATCGGGCTGATCGTTTTCGCAGGCACCTTTGGCGCTGTGGGTGGGCGCGGAGCTGCGGAGTTGGGCAGCTGGCTGCGGGTTGCGCTTGAGCTGAATGAGTTCGTGGTGGTGTTCCTGCTTGCGATTGGCTTGCTGGCGCTTGCGCTGGTGAGTAATCAGATTCTGCTGCGGCCTGATCCGCTGACTTTGCGCTGGACTGAAGATCCCGCACCCGCTGCGGGATTTGGCGCGGTTGTAAAAGCTGCCGGTGGGCAGCCGGGTACTGCAGCAGCTGCGGGTGCGCATGCGCCGGCGCGCGGTTGGCCATTATTGGAGGTCTTTTCTGCCCCGGAAATGCTGGTTGCGGCAACGGCGATTGCCATGGGCCAGCTGGTAATGACCATGTTGATGGTTATTACGCCTTTGCACATGAGCGTGTGCGGCTACGATACGCTCACCGTCTCGACAGCTCTGGCGGTGCACACACTTGGCATGTTTGCGCTTTCCCCCGTCACCGGGTGGATGAGCCGGCAGTTCGGGCGGGTGCCGGTTATCTGCGCCGGCGCCATAGTTCTGATGGCGTGTGGCGTGCTGGCACCTTATGCGGTGTCTTTGTCCGCGCTGTACTTTGGCATGTTTGCGCTGGGGTACGGCTGGAACCTATGCCATGTGGCCGGGTCCGCATTGTTGGCGCAGAGGGTGCCGGAGGGGGAAGGCGGCCGGGTACAGGGCGCTGCGGAATTTATTGTGTCGATTACTGCCGGCATCGGCAGCCTGAGCTCCGGCCCGCTCTTCGCGTGGCGCGGCTTTAGCGGGCCGGGTGCCACTGGGTTGCTGCTTGCCAGCTTGATACTCGTGGCGGTAGCGGTTGCCGCGAACACCACCCGGCGCAGCGTGGCAGCAGTTGCAAGTGCCTAGCCCGCCCACAACATTCGTGACTCCGGACCTGTCACCGTGGGAGGTGCATGCGGAGCGCGGTTTTCTGCCGGATCCGGACCCGCTGTTGGAGTTGCCGACCGAGTATGCGGCATGGGAACGGATCAACCGCGAGCTGCCCGGTTTGCTGGCTGCGGGCAGCGGCGCAATGCTGCGCAGCGTAAGCAGGCTGCCCACGCTGGAACTGAGCGGCTTGCAGACGGCTTCCATGCACAACCGCGCGATGGTTCTCTTGAGCGTGCTCGCGCATGCATTTGTGTGGGCGGACCCGCAACAGCCGCGCACGCTGTTGCCGGCAGCAATTGCGCTGCCGCTGGGCACACTGGCCGCACAACTTGGCCGCCCGCCGCTATGCACCCACGCAACGACGGTGCTGCACAACTGGCGCCGGTTGGACCCAAGTGGCCCGATTGAGCTTGGCAACGTGGCCACGCTGGCGGGTTTCTTTGGCGGTTTGGACGAGGCGTGGTTCTTTTTGGTGACGCTGGGAGTGGAGGCGCGTGGTGCGCCGGCCGTCGTCACCAGCTTGCAGCTGCAAGCCGCGGTTGCGGCATTGGACGTTGGCGCTGCGACTGCAGCGCTGGAGGCCATGCATGCCACGCTGCTCGGGATGACGGCAGTGCTGCGGCGCATGTACGAGCGCTGCGCGCCGTTCGTTTTCTTCAACCGGCTGCGTCCGTTTCTGGCCGGCTGGAAAGACGAGCCGCTTTTGCCGGACGGCTTGATCTACGAAGGCATCAGCGCGCAGCCACAGCAATACTTCGGCGCCAGCGCTGCCCAAAGCGCCCTTTTCCCGCTTTTTGATGAGGTGCTGGGCATCGCGCACGATCCGGGCACCGCTGGCGGTTACCTGAGGCAGATGCGAAACTATATGCTGGGCGGGCACCGGCGCCTGTTGGAATACGTGGCTGCCGGGCCTTCGGTGCGCCAGTGGTTGCAGCGCTTGCCGGAAGGCGGCTCCATGCGCGCTGCTTACAACCTGTGCGTGGGCGAGTTGGGCGAGCTGCGCACGCTGCACATGCGCATTGCAGCCGAGTACATTGTGGCGCAGGCGCGCGCGGGCGCTGAGGCGCGCGGCACCGGCAGTACCACCGTGATACCCTTCCTTAAATCTGTGCGGGACGAGACCGCGGCCAGCGCGGCCGCGTGATGTTTGCGGCGCATCTTGAATCTTGCCGGTCCATCTGATACTGGAGTACGCCATGACTGCGCTTCTTATTGATCAAACGTGCGTTGCCTGCCGGGCTGACGCACCGCGCGCAACCAGCGCTGAGCAAGCTGCGCACATGCAGCAGCTGCCGGATTGGGAGGTGGTCGAGCGGGCTTCAGTCTGGCAGATCGAGCGCAAGTTCAAGTTTGCCAACTTTGCGCAGAGCCTCCAATTTACCAACCGCGTGGGCTCATTGGCGGAGGAGCACGGGCACCACCCCGCGCTGCTCACTGAGTGGGGCCGCGTGACGGTGACCTGGTGGACGCACAAAATTGGCGGATTGCACAATAATGACTTTGTGATGGCGGCCAAGACGGACCAGCTGTATTCGGTGGTCGGACAGCCGCGCCCATAACTATCTTCAACGGAGCAAACCATGACAGCACGCGTTTCTGAAATTCTGAGCTGGTACCGCAGCGACAACCCGGGCACGCAAACCAATCTGGCGCGCATGCTGAACCACGGACGGCTGGGCGGCACCGGGCGCATGGTGATCCTGCCGGTGGACCAGGGCTTTGAGCACGGGCCGGCGCGCAGCTTTGCACCAAACCCCGCCGGGTACGATCCGCATTTTCACTTTCAGCTGGCGATTGATGCGGGCTGCAATGCCTACGCAGCGCCGCTGGGATTTTTGGAGGCGGGCGCTGCGGATTTTGCCGGGCAGATTCCGTTGATTCTGAAGCTGAATAACCACGATGTGCTGCATTCGGAGACCGACCCGTTGGGGGCGCAGACTGGCAGCGTTGAGGACGCGCTGCGCCTGGGGTGCGTGGCGATCGGCTACACCATTTACCCCGGCACTGTGGAGCGGCGCATGCTGTACGAGCAGCTGCGCGAACTTGTACTGGAGGCAAAGGCAGTTGGGCTGGCGGTTGTGGTGTGGGCATACCCGCGCGGCGGGGAGCTTTCCAAAGAAGGCGAGTCCGGGCTGGATGTATGCGCCTACGCGGCGCAGCTGGCTGCGCAGCTGGGTGCGCATATCATCAAAGTAAAGCTGCCGTCGGCGCATATTGAGCAAGCTGAAGCGCAGAAAATTTACGAGAAGCACAAAATCCCCAAGGCTACGCTCACCGAGCGGGTGCAGCATGTGATGCAAGGCGCCTTCAACGGCCGGCGCATCGTCATCTTCTCGGGCGGCGCCAAAAGTGACGATGAGACGGTGCTGGCTGAGGCGCGGGCGATCCGCGATGGCGGCGGATTTGGCTCGATCATCGGGCGCAACAGTTTTCAGCGTGCCAAACCGGATGCCCTCAAGCTGCTGGCGGCCATTATGGAGATCTATCGCAGCGGTTAGGATTTTCCGCGTTGCCGATGTTATACTCATCGGCACAATATGGTGGAAATTCCCCATGATTACCACTTGCACTCCAATTTTTCCTGCGATTGCGAAGCGCCCATGGCGGACATGTGCGCTGCGGCTGTGGCGCGCGGAATTCCGGAGATCGGGTTTACAGAGCACTACGACCAGCATCCCGGCGACAGTTGCCGGGACTGGCTGCGGGTTCCAGAGTGGGCAGCCAGCCTGGAAAAGTACCGCGCTGAGTTTTCAGGCCGGCTGATCATTCGCGCGGGGATTGAGATTGGCGAACCCCACATTTTCACCAAAGAGGCGCAAGCAGTGCTGGCGCAGTACCCCTTTGATTATGTGCTGGGCAGCTTGCACTGGGTGGGCGCAGACTTTGTTTTTGATGATAAGTTCTACAAGCGCCCGGCCGCCGAGGCGTTCGGGGCTTTTTTTGGCGAGCTGGCGGTGATGACGCTCGCGGGCGGGTTTGATGTGTTAAGCCACTTTGATCTGCCGGCGCGCATGAGCCGGCCGTTCTACGGCGACTATGATCCGACGCCGTTTGCTGAGCCAATTCGCGCGGTGCTGGCTAACTGTGTGGCGCACGGCATTGCGCTTGACATCAATACGGCTGCCTTGCGCCGGAATACCCGCACGCTGACCCCGGGCGAAGTGGTCCTGCGCTGGTACCGCGAGCTGGGCGGGGAGCGCATCACGCTTGGATCAGACTCACACCGGCCGGCTAATCTAGGCGCCAACCTTAAGGATGCCATTGCGGCGGCGCGCGCAGCCGGGTTTCGATACGTAACGAGTTACCAACAGCGCGTGGCGCACATGGTGCCGCTGCCCTGACGCGATTGCATGGGCCTGATGCAGTAGTTCAATCTCGCTGGGCGCGCCCGCCAATCTTCTAAAATGAACCCCTACACAAAAAAGCTGGACATTAATCGTTGCAGTGAAGCGGACCTGCTCGCGCTCAAGCAAGTGGACGCTGAGCTGGCTGCTTCGATTATTGCGCACCGGCCCTATGGTTCGGTGCTGGGGATACGGTCCCTGCCCGGGATGACTGCAAGAATGTATAAAGCATTGAAGGCTTGCTTGCATGTGGAGCACCGGCCGCCGGCAGAAAAGCTAAATCTGAATAAGGCAAGCTTGCGCGAACTTCTGCGTGTACCTGAGATGACTGCCGAGGTGGCTGAACGCATCCTTTTGCTGCGTCCGTTTGCGGACGTGTTGGACCTGAAGTGGGTGCCGGAGGTTTCGAGCGAGCAGCTTGGAGTGTTTGTGAGCTGGTTTGGGGTGGGCGATAGCGCTGGCAACCCCGAGGCGCCTGAGAGCGCCGGGGATGGTGGCGCAGGCGGGACCGGGGATGGCGCCTATCCCGGCGACGAGCAAGGCCATGGCGGCTGGGCAGCGGAGAAAGACCTAGAGTCCGATGATGATCTTGGCGAAAGTGCTGGCACAGGCGGTTTGGATGGCGCTGGAGCTTCAGAGGGCGATGTTGATGATTATGCGGATGGATCGTTTGATGTGGAAGAGGACCAGGCTGAGAGCGACGCGGATGATTCTGGTGAATTTGATATAGGTGTAGTGGCTTTGCCGGCGGGCTTGGTGCCATTGCCGTTCGTTGACCGGTCAGCGGGAACGGGCGAGGGTTTGGATGACGATGCCCCCACGGTCAAAGTGCCAACTGGCCGGTCGGCTGCACCGTCAGCTGACCGGTTGCCGGATGATATGGCAATCTTTGAACGACCTGAGAGTGCGATGCTCGTTTATCCCGCGCGAGGCGGCAAGCGGGGAACCGTCCAGCGCGCGTTGGATTGGCTGGGCTCACCGCAGGTGCGAGGGTTGGTGGTCAGCGCATTGGCCATTGGTGCGTTTGCAGGCGGGTTGTATTTTGTGTTAAGGCGGGAGGAGACGCCGGTTGTGGCAGTAGCAGTTGTTCCCACCGCCACAGCTGTGCCGCCAACCGCGACAATTGTGCCAACGCAAGTGCCAACACCCACTGCAGAACCAACAATTGAGCCTACACCCGCAGGGCGCACTTACCGGCTTCGGCTTTCACATTATTGGCCAGCACTGGGCGGCACCAACTGCCACGAAGCCGGGTGGGTGGATGGCGAGTGCAAAACGCAACTGGCTGGCAAACCGTGGCAAGCGTGGGCGGGCATTGGCGCAGCCTGCCCCAAAGAAGTTCCATTGGGCACGGAAATCAGCATTCCTGCGTTGGGCCGCAGTGTTGTTTGTGTAGACAAGGGCGGCGCGATTGAGGCAGTTGCGGATGGCACTTTCTTTGTTGATTTGATCCAGAAAGACGGGTTTTATCTGCCGAATGCCGAGGTGATCAAGGATGCTTTCTGTCCGCAGAGTTGTTTTGTGGTCGAGGGTATTGTTATTCCGAAAGCGCAAGTGGCCATACCAGGCAGCTTGGCTGCCGATGTGAAAGCGGATTGGTTTACCGTCCGGCTGGGACAATGGTGGGACGCCGAGTGGGGCGCGGGCTGCAAGCTGGGGAAGCCGCTGCTGGGTTGCAATTACAGAATAAGAGGGCAGCCTGTGCAGAGTTGGATTGGGGTTGGCGCAAAGTGCCCGGCTGATTTTGAGCTGGGCTCGATGGTGTATGTGGCGGTGCTTGAGGCGCAGGTCACGTGCCTGGCGGTGGGCGAGAAGCGCGCTTTAGACGGGGCCGGCTTTGTAATCATGCTTCAACCTGAGCCGTTGTTTTTGCCGGCGGCGCAAATTGTGCGGGATGGAGATTGCCCCAGTAGTTGTTTTGTAAGCCAGGCGAAGAAGCTGGTGCCAAACCCGTAACTTGATTCGGGGGGGCGCAAACCAGTGCGCCGCAAGTTTGTAGGTCCGCCGGCTCGTATTGCCGGCAGCAACGGTCAAACTAAAGCCACCTTCGGGAGTCGAACCCGAAACCTATCACTTACGAAGCGATTGCTCTGCCAATTGAGCTAAGGTGGCGACGGGCGCATTATACACAAGCACGCTGGCAAGGCGGAACTGCCAAGCGCGCCAGATGATTGTTGATCGCTCTTCATTTGCCAATCAATTGCGCGGTGGCTGTAAATGTAATCGGCATGTACGTTGGACCGGTGTTGCCGCTGTCGGGCAGGTACATTGCCTCGCGGCTCACGTGCATTGCAGGCAGGCGCGCGGCCAGAGCTTTGAAGGCTTCCGTCATATCTAGCCGCGCCACCAGATGCCCAATACAGTGATGCATGCCGCCACCAAAACCAAAATGCGGCGGCCGTTCTTTTTCAATATCGAATTCGGCTGTGTCTACTTTTCGCGGATCACTCCCGGCGGGAATGGTTAGCAGGTGCACGGTAGTACCTTTTGCAATCGTAAGATCCCGGTATTGGAAGTCCTGCGCAGCTTCACGCGACACCCAGGTGATTGTGGGATTGACGCGCATCACTTCCTCCACCGCCTGGCGTGCCAGAGCCGGGTTGGTGCCGAGTTTCTGCCACTGCTCTGGATGCGCCGAAAATGTTTGCATCGCCAAACCTATCTGGTTGCGCGTTGTGTCAAAGCCCGCAAACACAACCATTGAGACGAGTGACAGGAGCTCTGCTGCGGTGATCTTAGTGTCATCAAGGCTGGCGGTTACCAGCGTGCCGACAAAGTCATCCGCCTGTGTGCCGCGCCGGGCATCGATCAGGGCCTGCGAGATGTCGAGTATTCCCCGCAAACCGTGTTCAATCGCGGCCAGATTTTCTTTTATCGTCACGGAGAAGACATAGCCCAGCTCGGTTGCCAGATCGGCAAGCTGGCGCCAATTCTGCTTCGGTATTCCCAGCAAGCCGGTTATCACGCGGGCGGAAAACGGCTCCGCAAATTCGCGCATGAACTCGCAGCTGCCGCGTTCGCAGAAGCCGTCAATCAACTCGTTGGCAAGCTCGGCGAAGTATCCGGTCAGGGGTTCAATGACGCGCGAGGAGAAAGCCGGGTTGGCCAGTTTGCGCAGGCGCAGATGGTCCTGACCCTCAACGCTGAGCAACATGGTCTGCCACCAATCAGACAGCAGGCCTTCGGTGATGCCGTAATGGGCCGGCCAGCGCCGCGTTCCCTGGTGCAGGCGCCGGTCCTTCAACAAGGCGTTAACGTCTGCATACCTCAGCACGGCAATGCTGAAAGGTGTTTTTGCGTACCAATGGTTTTCGCGGGCGCGCAGAACTTCGGCTGAGCGGATTGAAAAGCCGGCTTGGTTGAAATCTAGGAAAGCGAGTTCTGGAGACATGCGGCAGTTGTGCCTGGCTGGTGGGCTATGCCTGCGGGCGAGCGTGGCTTGCCGCAAACTAGACGTAGATGTAAATTCGTGCTCTGGCAATTTGATTTACTTGTTGGCATTTTTCACCTTCGCCAAAAAGTGGTCAAGAGTGTCTGGAGGGCCGCTGATTATCATCAATAGCGGGGCGCTGATTATGTGGTGGATCTATCAGGCCCGGCGTGGTCAAACTTAGTGAGCGCTATTATAATTTAGCAGTCTATAGGTTCCAGGGGAGACTATTTAGTGAGCAACGCAGCAGAAATTACAATGTACGGCCATGACCGGTGTTCGGATTGCGTGCGGTCTGAGCGGCTGCTGAAGTCGCTAAATGTTGCGTACACCAAGGTGGATGTGCACGCGGACATGGCGGCTGCCGATAAAGTCATTGAGATCAGTGGTGGCAATTTGTCAGTGCCGCTGATCTGCTTTTCCGACGGGACTCACCTAACCGAGCCGTCTGATCAGGCCCTGAAAGCCAAGCTTGTTGCCCTGAAAATAGTTTAGGATCTGCACAACAGGCCCGCCCCGTAGTTGGTTGCGCCAGATTTAGTGCGTAGGCGCGTCCGCTGGTATTTGCATGGCCCATAGCATCGGCAAACTGCAGGAGATGCAGGTAACTGCTGGCCCGAGTTCTGTTTTTTTTGTTTGTTTATTTGTGCCAACGTGGTGATACGGCGCAGCAATGTCTCCTGCCGGCAAATCGAATGTAGGCAAGCGCCGCTAAACTGAGGATTCTTCAATCATGCGGATTGCAATGCTCTCGCTGCACACCTGCCCGCTTGCCACATTGGGTGGCAAGGAGACCGGTGGCATGAACGTGTATGTGCACGAGCTTGCCAGTGAGCTGGGGCGGCAGGGCGTGGGTGTGGATGTATTTACGCGCTCGCAGGATGAGCATGAACCGCATGTGAAGCACGACCTGGGCAACGGTAACCGCGTGTTGCATATTCCCGCCGGACCGGAGCATCCGCTGCCCAAGGCCGAGCTGTACCAACATGTGCCGGAGTTTGTGGGTGGTGTGCGGCTGGCTGCCGCAATGTTGGATGCGCGCTACGATGTAATTCATTCACATTACTGGCTCTCCGGTGTGGTGGCGCGCCAGCTGCAGCAGCACTGGCCGGTGCCAGTGGTTCACATGGCCCACACCCTGGGAGTTATGAAAAATCGCGTGGCACTAAATGCGGACGAGCAGGAACCACAGCTGCGCCTGGATACGGAGCAGCGCCTGCTGGGCTGGGCTAACCACACCGTGGCCGCTACCGTCGCGGAGGAAATGCAATTGCGCTGGCTGCTCCATAATGACAATGCCACCGTGCGCGTCATTCCACCCGGGGTAGACACGCAGCGCTTTCATCCGTCTGACCGGGCTGCAGCCCGCGCCGCAATCGGCGTGGCTGCGGATGCATGCCTGCTGCTGTTTGTCGGGCGCATCGAGCCGCTGAAGGGCACGGACACGCTGCTGCAGGCTGTGCAGCTGCTGCGTGCGCGCGGCCAGCTGCCGCCGCAACTCTCGCTCTCCATTATCGGCGGTGACCCCGATCAGCCGCGTGAGTCGCGCCTGGCGGAACTGCAGCGCCTGATGGAACTGCGCGACGAGCTGGGGCTGGGCGAGGTTGTAACTTTTCTGGGAAAACGTGCGCAGGAGACGCTACCCGATTACTACGTGGCAGCTGACGTGGTGGTCATGCCGTCGCTCTACGAGTCGTTTGGCATGGTGGCGCTGGAGGCGATGGCATGCGGCACGCCGGTGGTGGCGTCGCAAGTGGGCGGCTTGGCGTACCTGGTGCGCGATGGCGAGACGGGGTACTTGGTGCCGGACCGTGACCCGGCTGCGCTGGCGGACCGATTGAGCCGGCTGCTTTCCAACCCGCAGCTGCGCGCGCAAATGGGCGTGCAGGCAGTACTGCACGCGCGCACTTACGCCTGGCCGGACATCACGCGCAAAGTCATCGGGCTGTATGCGGACGCGGTGCGCATGTTTGTGGCGCAGACACCTGTTTAGTGACTGGCTTGTTGGTGGCCGCGTTCGGTCTGGGCTTGGCTCTGTGTGCGCCGCCTGGCGTGGTGTTTGCCGAGACCGTGCGGCGGGGGGTGTTGCGCGGCTTTCGCGCGGCACTCGGCGTGCAATTGGGCTCGCTGGTTGGGGATGGTACCTGGGTTGCGGTCGCGCTCGGCGGGTCCGCCTTGCTGGCGCAGCAAGGGCTGGTGCGTTTAGGGCTGGGTGCGGTGGGCGTTACGCTGCTGCTTTATCTGGCGTGGAACTCGCTGCGGGATGCCTGGCACCCGCATGCGCCCGCTGAGCGTACGGCCGGCACCCCGCTTGGCGGCGCAACAGAGCCGGCGGCAGTCCGCGGAGATTTCGCAATTGGCGTTGCCCTCTCGCTCAGCAATCCGTTCAACATTGTGTTCTGGCTTGGCGTGGGCGGCGGCGTGGTCGCGGTGCACGTGGCGCAGCCATCTGCTGTGCACTACTATGCATTCATCGGATCCTTTCTTGCTGCATGCTTGATGTGGAGTTTCCTTATGGCAGCGCTTGTCGCCTACGGGAGGCGTCTTCTGGATGGGCCTCTGTTCCGCGTGGTGAACGCGGCGTGCGGGCTGGCGCTACTTTATTTTGCAGCCGGCCTGTTTCAGCAGCTGCTAATTCCCGGCTAAATCCGGGCTGCTACCCGGCCACGCGGTCCGGCCGCATGATGTATTCCCACCAGTTGTGCGATACGTCCGCGCTGCTGCCCGTTGTGTGCGGCAAGCGCTGCAGCCACCACAGGTGATGCGCACGAATGTCTCCGCCGCCCCAGTCTGTGCAATTCATCGGGCGCGCCGTGCCGCTCAACTGCGGAAAGTTCAGCCAACTGTCTGCACTGCATTGGACCGCGCGGCGGCTGCCCCACTCATAATCGCGTTCGCTGTTGGGCGCAAAGTGCACATTGCCGCACTCCGCCTGGCCGGGATGCGTGCGTTCGTGGCGCGTAAAGCGTTCCCACAAGTTAGCCGCAGCCGGCGCGTTTGCAAACACACGCGCCATGATGGACTCGGTGCGATGCCCCAGGTTCTCCAACATTTCGCCAGGCCCGCGCTCGTAGTTGAACCCCATTATCACAAAGCGCCGCCCCGCCGCGCCCGTGTTGGTCAGCGGCGGCGCATTGCACCAGAACGCATCTGGCCCGCCCATGATTGATTCGTAATAGCCTGCATACGGAAATGCAATCAGCCACACTTCATCAATATCAGCGGCGTGTACGCGCTGCAGAATATTGTAGCGCTGGATCAGGCGCATGTAATCCACCGCGTCCGGCAGGTGAAATCCGCGGCGGCTATGCCAGCACTCCAGATACTTCTGCGCAGTGTAGGTGAAGCCGTCCAGCTTTGCGGGAAACGCATCCACCAGTACGCGCTCAACAATGCGGTAGTGCACTCTGCCGTGGCTGGCCAGCGCCACATCGGCGCAATGTTGGAGCGCCAGCTCGTCGGGATCGTGCCAGTGCAGCGCACTGTGCAGTGCTTGGCTGCGCTGCGCATCCACCAGTGGATCATGGATGATGAGCAGTACGCGCTGCTCGATGGGGGCCGGGATTTCGGTCAACTGCACCGCGCTGTGGGGCGCACGTCCCTAAACAGCGCTGGCATAGCCTTGCGCAATGCACTCGTCCGCTGCCCGCCGCAGCACATCCGGCGGCTGCGCGCCGGAAACCAAAAACCGTTCGCCAAAAATCATCGCGGGCACGCCGCTAATGCCAAGTGCGCGGGCTTCGTCCAAGTCTGCCTGGACCTCAGCCCGGTGCGCACCGGTCTGCACCGCCGCCACAAATTCAATCGGGTCCAGGCCAATTCCGGATGCGAGAGTGCCTAGCGTGGAGTAATCGTCTAGGCGCTGCCCGGCTTGCCAGTGCGCCTTAAAACAGGCGTGCACGTACTCAAGTTCCAGCCCATGCAGCCGGGCAAACTTGCTGCCTTCCAGCGCCGGCCGCGAATCCACCCCAAAAGCCCCGGCGCGCATCTCGAGCCCAAAGCGCTCGCGCGCGGTTGCGAACATTTCGTCCTGTTTGGCGGCAATCATTGTGCGGAATTTCGCAGCCTGTTCCGGGCCGCCCGGAAACTTGCCGCCGGGCAGCAGTTCATAGGCGCGCCAGTCGAGGGTGATGCTGTGCGTTTGCGCAAGCGAGTCCAGACCGGACTCGGCCATGAAGCACCACGGTCAGACGAAGTCGCTGAATATTTTGATGTTGACCGGCATGGTGTTGGTGCGTGTTGCCGACGGTGTTAAGAGCCGACAAGTGATCCCAAAAGTATAATCCTGATTATGAACTACCAGCAGGCGCAAGCGCGGGCGGAGCAACTGCGGGCCGAGCTGCATGCGCACAATCATCGGTACCACGTGTTGCAGGCGCCGGTTATTGCCGATGGCGAATATGACGCGTTGTTGCGTGAGCTGGCTGGTTTGGAAGCCGCTTATCCCAAGCTGGCTGTTGCCGACTCTCCAACACAGCGCGTGGGTGGCGGCGTCGCGGAGAAGTTTGCAAAGGTCCGCCATCCGCAGCCGATCCTCAGCCTTGCGAACGCCTTTGGCGCTGCGGATGTTGCGGCGTGGTTTGCGCGCATCGTCAAGCTGGACGAGCGTGTGGCCGGGTCAGCTTTTGTGGTCGAGCCGAAGATTGACGGGCTTACCGTTGTGCTGCACTACGAGGCCGGCATTTTTGTGCTCGGCGCAACCCGCGGCGATGGCGAAACCGGTGAAGACATTACCGTCAACTTGCGCACAGTCCGCGCGCTGCCGCTGCGGCTGCCGGTGGATGCACGCGCCACAGTCAAGGCGCCGCAACGCCTGGTGGTGCGCGGCGAGGCTTTCTTTCCCACCGCAGCTTTTGAAACATGGAACAACAGCCTCTCCGCTGCCGGCGAACGCTCATATGTAAACCCGCGCAACGCTGCGAGCGGTGCGCTGCGCCAACTGGATTCGAGCCTTACGGCGGCGCGCCCGATTGCGTTGCTGTGCTACCAGATCCTGGAGATGGAGGGCGCAGTTGCAGCTACGCAGTGGCAGGTGCTGGAGCTACTGCGTACGCTTGGTTTTCCTGTAGCGCCCACAGCCAGGCGCTGCGCGACACTGCCGGATGCCATTGCAGAATGCGAGAGCTGGGCGGAGCGGCGCGATACGCTGGGCTACGGCACAGATGGGCTGGTGATAAAACTCGATGATCTCGTTCTGCAGCGTGCGCTGGGTTACTCCGGCAAGGATCCGCGCGGCGCAGTCGCGTTTAAGTTTCCGTCGCAGGAAGTTACAACACAGCTGCTGGATATTGGTGTGAACGTCGGGCGCACCGGTGTGCTTACGCCGTTTGCCAGCCTTGAACCCGTGGAAGTGGGCGGCGTCACCGTGCGCAACGCCACGCTGCATAACTTTGATTTCATTGCCGAGAAGGACATTCGTATCGGCGATCGGGTGCTCATCAAGCGCGCTGGCGAGGTGATCCCATACATCATCGGGGTCATGCCCGGAGCCCGCACCGGCAAGCTTCGCACCTTCAAGGCGCCTGCCATTTGCCCGGAGTGCAGCGCGCCCGTGCAGCAAGCCGAAGGCGAGGTTGCGTTGTATTGCGTGAATGCTGCCTGTCCAGCACAGCGCAAGCGCAATTTGGAGCACTTTGCCGGACGCTCCGCGATGGACGTGGAAGGGTTGGGCGAACGGGTGGCGGAGCAACTGGTTGATGCCGGGTTGGTCATGGACGCGGCGGATATTTTTGCGCTAAACAAAGAGCAGCTGCTCGGCTTGGAAGGCTTTGCCGAAAAGAAAGCGTCCAGCCTGTTGGCGGCCATTGCCGCAGTGCGGGCGCGTCCGCTGGAGCGGCTGCTGGTTGCGCTGGGTATGCGCGGCGTGGGCGATGTGCTGGCGCGGGATTTGGCAGCGCGCTTCGGCTCGCTGGATGCGTTGCAGGTCTGTGAGGCGGAGGAGCTGCAGTTGCTGGATGGAGTGGGGCCGGCGACGGCTGCTGCAGTTGCGGACTGGTTTGCGCAGCCGGGCAACCGCCAGTTACTGCGCAAGCTGCGCGCTGCTGATTGCTGGCCGGTGCAGTCGGCGCGTGCGCAGCCGGCGGCCGGGCCGCTTAGTGGAAAAACTCTTGTAATCACGGGTACGCTGCCCGGCCTCAGCCGCGAAGCTGCGGCGGAGCTCATTACCGGCGCTGGCGGTAAAGTGTCTGGTTCTGTCAGCAAGAAAACCAGCTACTTGCTTGCCGGAGAGAACGCCGGCAGCAAGCTAACCCGCGCGCAGGAGCTGGGTGTTTCTGTAATTGATGTGCTGGCGCTGAAGGATATAATCGGAGAGTAGGTGTTCGGGTCCAAGTCTGGCAGCTACAAAATCCTCTCCAAATTGATTATGCAAAGTACAGAAAGCGTTGACGGTATTGCACAGCGCATCAACGGTATGGCGCTCCGCATTTCCGAGATGCAGGCAGATGAGCTTTATTTTTACAATTTGCCGATCACTGAAATCCACGGCTGCGCTGAAGTGGTGGTGAAAGGGCGCAAAATGCTGATGTTTGCGTCCTACGGGTACTCCGGGCTGCTCGGGCATCCGCGCATTAATGCGGCGGCCAAGCAGGCCATCGACCGCTATGGCACGGGCACGCACGGCGTGCGCCTGCTGGCGGGCACGCTGGATTTGCATCGCGATCTCGAGGCAACGATTGCCAGCTTCAAGGGCGCAGACGATGCAATCACATTCAGCAGCGGCTACGTGACAAATCTCGCGGTCATCTCCTGCCTCGTGGGGCGGCACGACCTGGTGCTGTGCGACAAGCTTGACCATGCCAGCATCCTGGATGGGTGCGTTCTGGCAGGTGCCGAGCTTAAGCGCTTTCGCCACAACGACATGGCGCACCTTGAGGCGCTGCTGCAGAAGAATGCGCATCGCGCCACCAAGCTCGTGATCGTGGATTCGGTCTTTAGCATGGATGGCGACATCATCGACCTGCCGGCTACGATTGCGCTGTGCCGCAAGTACAAGGCATACCTGATGGTGGATGAAGCGCACTCGATTGGCGTGCTTGGAGCGACAGGGCGCGGCATCGAGGAGCACTTTGGCCTGCATGACGGCGTTGATGTGAAGATGGGCACGCTCAGCAAGACCATTCCGAGCGTGGGGGGGTATGCGGCCGGAAGTTGCACGCTTGTTAATCTGCTGCGCCACGCGGCGCGCGGTTTTATCTTTTCGGCGGCGCTGCCGCCGGCCCAGGCTGCGGCAGCGCGCGCATCTTTTGAGGTGATTCTGGATGAGCCGGAGCGCGTTGTGCGCCTGCGCGAAAATTCGATTATGTTCCGTGACAGCCTAAAGCGCATGGGCTACGATACGATGCAGAGCGAGACTGCAATCGTGCCGGTGTTATGTGGCGCAGACGAGCTGGCCTACAGCTTAGTACGGGCCTGCCAGCAGCGTGGCGTGTTTGCACTGCCGGTGGTTGCGCCTGCAGTTCCGGAAGGGACCGCACGCTTGCGCGCTACTGTTACTGCCGGTCACAGCAGGACGCAGATTGAAACTGCACTTGAAGTGTTCGAAGCTGCGGGTAAAGAAGTTGGCCTGATCTAAAGCGCCGCGCAGCTTATCGCGCGGACAATCCATCTTGGCAATACTGGTCCTCAAGCCTGGCCGCGAAAAATCGGTGTTGCGCATGCACCCGTGGATTTTTTCCGGTGCGGTGGATCGCGTGGATGGGCGCGCTGCGCCCGGTGCCACCGTGGAGGTACGCACTGCCAGCGGTACCTGGGTGGGGCGCGCATCCTACAATGAAAAGTCTCTTATCTCCGCCCGCATGTGGACGTGGACGCAGGCGGAAGAGGTGAACGAGGCGCTCTTTGCGGCGCGCATAGACAAAGCGCGCCAGTTCCGACGTGACTTGCTGCTGAACGGTCCGCAGCGCGACCGCACAAATGCGCTGCGTCTGGTGTTTGCAGAGTCCGATGGCTTGCCCGGATTAATCGTGGATGGCTACGCGGAGTTTCTGGTTGTGCAATTTCTGACTGCGGGCGCAGAAATGTGGAAGCCGGTGATTGCAAACGTGCTCGCCAAGACCATTCCGGCTGCCGGCATTTATGAGCGGTCCGATGTTGAAGTGCGCGAGAAGGAAGGCCTCGCCAAATCGACGGGCTTGTTGTGGGGCAAGGATCCGCCGGCGCTTGTGCAGATCTGGGAACGGCTGGACAGTGCGGAGGTAATGCGGTTTCTGGTAGATGTGAAACAGGGGCACAAAACCGGATTTTATTTGGACCAGCGTGACGGGCGCAAGGCGGTGGCAGCGGTGGCTGCGGGCCGCACAGTGTTAAACGCCTACTCGTACACGGGTGCGTTTGCAGTTGCCGCGTACGCCGGCGGTGCCAAGCACGTTGTGAATGTGGACACCTCTGAGCCTGCGCGGCGGCTGGCCCGGCTAAACTTGGAGCTCAACAACCGCACCGTGGTTGAAGGCGAGGTGGTGGATGCAGATGTTCCCATTTATTTGCGGCAGCAGTTGCAGGCGGGCAAGCGCTACGACATGATAATTCTTGATCCACCGAAATTCAGTCGTTCACGCGCACAGATTGATCGGGCGGCTGCCGGCTACAAGGACATCAACTTGCACGCGATTAAGCTGCTCAATCCCGGTGGCTATTTGTTGACCTTCTCATGCTCGGGGCTGGTGAGCGAGGATTTGTTTCAGAAAATTTTGTTTGGTGCCAGCCAGGATGCCGGCCGTGACCTGCAGATATTGCGGCGCCTGTCGCAGCCGCCGGACCATCCGGTGCTGCTGTCGTACCCTGAGGCGCAGTACTTGAAGGGGTTTGTGTGCCGCGTGGTGTAGGGCGCAGCTAATTATTTGTTTCGGGCTCGGCCAGCCCGTTGGCTTTTGCCCAATCGATAAATTCCGGCAGGCGGGCGTGGTTTGCATAAACGCCTCGCCGCGCCACTGGCAACATCGCGGCCAAGCGCAGCATCATGTCTTCTGTGATGCGTTCCAGCTGCGCACTGCGGTTAGCCGGGCTCAGCGGCGGCACGGTATAAGCCGGGCCAACCTTCATCACCAAGTGCGGCCGGCGCAGGCGTTTCAGCTCTCCAAAAGCGGTGGCAGTGTGCAGTAGCGCTACTGGCAGCACTGGCACGCCCGCGTGCACTGCGAGGAAAGCGGCTCCAGGCATCCCTGATAGCAGGCCGCCGGTTGTAGAACGCGTGCCTTCCGGTGCAATTCCAACGAGCACTCCGTCCCGCATGCGCTCGATTGCCACCTTGAGGGCAGCGCGGTCAGACTCGCCGCGCCGCAGCCAGATTATGTTGGTGACGGTTAGCAGCCAGTTGAAGAACCAGTTCTCCATGTATTTGGTGGTGACCAGCGCGCTCAGGCGCGGGTGCGGCAGCAGCGTGAATAGCAGCGCAATGTCCACCATGCTTTGGTGATTGATGATCATCAGGTAGCCGCCGGATGTGGGTACGTTCTTTGCGCCCAGGAGCGTGCGCCGCGACAGCATACAAAACAGGAAGTTAAAGACGGATCGCAGGAATTCAAACATTAGTTGGTGGGTGTTGCGGCTGCGATTTGGCCCCAGGCGAGTGTTTCAACGCGGTCCACGAGGCACGGTACCCCGCCGAAAGCCGTTTCAAAAGTTGCATTTGATTGCGGATCAAGGACAGTGGGCAGCAGGCTGATGCTGTAGCTGCAGATTCTATTTTGCGAAGTATAGAGCATGACCATTATATGAACCGGCAGCAGTGGCAGGCTGGCTTGTGATGCGAGCGCGCCGCGCACTGTGGCGGTTCCGCCGGCGGAGTTGAAGATGGCGTTGCTGGTTGTTACGCGCGAGAAGCTGGCCGCCAGCCCGGAGGCAGCAGTTGCGTTTAGCAGGGTGGCGCGCGCGCCGCCCGCAGCGGAACCCGCCGCGAACCAGGCATGTGCCGCCGCAGTGTCGCCAGGCCAGAGTAGTTCTACCTGTACAGTTGTAGTCTGGCTTACGTCCGGTAAGCTTGCCGCGGTGAGCGCATCAAATGATAGTTGGATGTTGGTGAGTGGGTCAGTGTCATTGTTGTGCAGAACTGCAATGCAATAAGTGCGTTCGCCTGCTGTGGGGTAGCACACCGGTGTGTCGATGGTGATATTGGCTGAAGGCTCGTCTGTGCCGCCGGGCGTGCGTGTTTCGCTTACGTTGACGGGCAGCTGCACCTCCTGCCCAATTCTGATCAGCTGGGCGTTGATGCCGGGGTTGGTTGCGAGCAGCGCCTCAAGCTTGATTCCATAGCGCAGGGCAATGCCAAGCAGTGTGTCGCCTTCCCGCACCGTGTGGATCCATGGGGTGGGGCTCGGCAGCGGAACAGGGCTCGGGATTGCGGTGCCGCTGTTTGTTTCCGCAGCCGGGGTGAGGACTGGCGTGCCGGTCGGGAACGTTGTGCTGGTGGGCAGCAAAGTAAGTGCGGCGGTGGGCGTGGCAGTTGAGGTACTGCAGGCACCCGTGAGGCTTGCAGCCAGTAGCGCGCGGAAAAAGGCGCTGGTCCGGTAGAGTTTCACTGATGACATGGCGTTGCTAAAGGAGAGGGTGGGCCCGTCGTTCACAGATTATAGAAGCTGCTGGTAATGGCGGTCGGCGGGCAGGTAGTCATTCAACAGGCCGCGTGTGCCCTGCGCCCCTTTTATGCATTGGCACGCTTCAATTCTCGGGGTATCATCAACGATGCAGCCGCACTGCATCTCTTTTTGCTTATTTGTTTCTAACAATCCGGGGGCAGACTCCCCAAAAATTTCTACAGGTAAATTATTAAGATGCCAACCTATGCTTATCGATGTGAAAGCTGCAGCGCTGAGTTTGAGCGCATGCAGCGCTTTAGCGATGCTCCAATTACGCGCTGCCCTGAATGCCGCAAGAATAAAGTGCGGCGGGTGATTCACGCGGCAGGTGTGATTTTCAAAGGGTCGGGATGGTATGTAAACGACAGTAAAGCCACCAATCCTGCCAGCAGTCCTGTGGCGGGTGATGGGGGCGATTCGAAAACCGCCGAAAGCAAAAGTGCCGAGGCTGGTGGCTCGGAGACCAAAAGTTCAGATTCGACCAGCTCCGACTCCAAGACCAGCGAGCCGGCGGCTACTCCCGCTGCGTCCAGTGCTTCAACATCTTCAAAGTCCGCAACTTCTAAAACATCCAGCAAGACTGCGGCTGCTGAATGAATGATCCGGGCAAACTGAACCTTGAGTAACGAACCGAGCGACTGTAATGTCGCTCGGTTTTGTTTCTGAATGCTGCGCGCTTTGGCGCGTGCGATTGACTGATCTGCTTCAGCCCACCACATCCAGGCTTGCGCCGGGTGCGGATCCCACCAGACTGGAGAAAAACTCGACGAGCGTTTGCTCGGGGGGAATTTTGAACTGGCGCGGTGCAGGCAGGGGTGCAGCTTGAAAAGCGTTCACAATTGATTTGGATAGCGCTTGATGCTCAGCATCGTTTGGTATCGCGAGGAATACAGCGAGACCGTCAAAGTGGCAGGCCCACTCGGGCAGAAAACCCTCCGGTCCTGCGACAGCCACCGCTTGGCATTGGGCATGGGAAAGTGCCAAGGCCGTGAGCGGGTCGGCGCAGATCAAGAGCGGGGTGTTCAATTCATGCGCCCGCAGTATGGCACGCATGTTGTAAAGGCAGGGCGTGGGTGCGGACAAATACTCGACGGCTAGCTCAGACGCAGTGCCTTGGCTATCCACGCCTAGTACATGCACTGGCATCAAGTCGTCATCAGTTGGCAGCCAGAATGGCAGCAGCAGCCGGTGCTTCGCAAATCTCAGGGCTCCGTGCTTGTCGAGCAGCCCCAGGTCTTCCAGTGTTTTAGAGCCAAACATCTGGCGCATCTCTTTGTCAGCTGTGGCCCACTCTTCAAGGTAGTGCACACCAAAGTCCTTTTGGGTTACAAGCGGCACGCCGTGGCGTGTGCTGAGCCAGAACGAACCTTCAGTTGCGGGTTGGTCTGCGGACGCAGCAGGCTCCGCATGGCTTAGCAATGCCTCGAAGACCTTGGTGCGCACCTCGGCATCCGGCATGGCTGCGTTTGCCAGATCGTCTATGGCTTGGGGTGATAAGTGTTGGGCGCCTGAGAGGTGCGGGTGGTAGCCGAGGGCCAGCAGTGCAAATGACATCGTCTCCGGGCGGAACAAATCCGGCCGGAAGCTGGTGTCAAGCAAGTCACTTGCCAGTTGGCGGAATTGAGATCCGGGTTTGCTTTTGGGAAGCAGGGCCGCGAGCCACTCGTCTTTCTTCAGGCGCAGTATGTCCTCGCTTGTTTTTGCCAGCAGTGCCATGCGCAGCACGGCGGAGTCGAGTGCGTTGTCGCGCAGAAGGTTGGCCGGGTTTGGCAGCGGGGCGGGCGCCTGTTGTTGGGTTGTGCCGGTGGGGGATTTTGGTTCGCTGCCAGCCATGGCGCGCGCAATCGCCTTCACAGCGCCCAGCTGGCTCGGGTTTGCACCTTCGCTCTCAGGCAGCGCGACCTTAGTGGTTGCGGCAGCCGGGCTGCTCGGGCGGGCACGAACGGCGTTAATCTCGGCCATGGGTCATTGCTCTAAGCTGGTTTCGACAGTGTAGCACTATGCTGCGGGGAGGCGCTTGGAATTACGCTGATTTTTACGGGATGCGGCTGCCGGCGCGAGTAACGCAACTATTTCATCCTGCACGGCCCACATTGCGCTGCGTTCGACTTTGGTTGCATGGTCGTAGCCAAGCAGATGCAGGGTGCCATGAATGGCCAGCAGCTGCAGTTCCGCGAGCACTGTGCGGTCGTGGGCCACAGCTTGCACTGCGGCTTTTTCCACTGAGATCACAATATCGCCCAGATACCCATCCGCCGCCGCTGGTTCCGCTGGAAATGACAGCACGTCTGTTGCCACGTTCAGCTTAGCAAATTGAAAGTTGAATTCCTGCATCTGTGTGTTGGTGCCTAGCATTACAGACAGGTGCTTGCTGGATGGGGTGGCATGTTTACGCAGGGTGAGGCGCACGGCCGTGGAAAGGGCGGTGCGCAAAGCGGGGCGCGGCAGAGGCAGGTTTACCCCGGCTAAGAAGCCAATCTGCACTCGGTGGGGCGCTGCCATCTAGCTAGCTTGAGGGCGCGGCAGAAAGCGCAGCATCCGGTTGGGCGTCACCGTCTGGAGGCGCCTGCCATTCGGGGTACTTTAGCCGGCTGTGAAAGGTACCCTTGAGAGTATTTACAAACGACAGGCGCACCGCTTCAAGGTCTGCAAGCGTGAGATGCGCTTCGATAAGCTGACGCTGCTGGATGCGCGCTGAAATAATCGAGCCCACCAGTTTATCGATGGCTTCGGCAGTTGCGGGCAGCTCCGCGCGGGATTTGGCTTCACAGCCGTCGGCCAGCAGCAGCAGTGACGTTTCGCGTGACTGCGGCTTCGGGCCGGGGTAGCAGTAGTCTTCGATGGCTACTGTAGCGCCGGTGTTGGTGGCTTCCTGCACGGCGCGCTGGTGTTGGAACTGCGTGGCGATGGTACCGTGATGTTCGGTGATCGCAGCCCGGATTACCTGCGGCAGCCGGTACTTGCGCGCCAGTTCTTCGCCCGCCCGCACATGGTCAATAATGATGCGCGCGCTGGTGTACGGGTCCAGGCTGTCATGCGGGTTCACGGTTTCGATTTGATTCTCTATGAAGTATTCCGGGCGCACGGATTTGCCGATGTCATGAAACATGGCGCCGACGCGCACGAGCAGCGCGTTGGCGCCAATTTGCTGCGCCGCGTGCTCGGCGAGGTTCGAGACCTGCAGGCTGTGCTGGTAACTGCCTGGTGCAGCGCGCAGCAGTTGCAGCAAGAGCGGGTGATCCGGCCGCGAAAGCTCCACCAGCTGTAGCGTGGTGGTAATGTCAAACACGTAACTGAGCAAGAACAACCCGAGCAGCGTGACTGAGGCCGTGACCAATCCGTTGGCGAGGCCGGCGCCCAGCAGTTGGAGCAGGCCCTGCCAATCAAGGACCGGATCGGCAAAGTGCAGCGTTAGCAGCAGGGCAGTGTTGCCGGCAGCGAGCGCAATCCCAGACCAAAAGTAGGCATTGACCCGCTCGGCACGGCCAACAGCCAGTATCGCCAGCATCGAGCCCGCCAGATGAAACAGCGTCACATCCAGCCGGCTATCAGCTATCAGGCTGAGTAACATGGAAAAAAGTACGCTTGTGAACAGTCCTAATTGCGGCTGCAATGCCACTGCAATCAGCAATCCGAGCGCCGCGCCCGGAAATAAGAACGGCAATAGCACCCGCTGGGTTACCAGTACTTTTGCGCCAAGCAGAAACAGATGCACCAAAAATATGACGAACAATAGATGGCGGGTGTTCGTAATATATTCGGGCAGCTGCGTGCGCACATAAAGTGCAAACAGCACGGTAACCAGCACCACGACCAGCGTGGGCGGGAGCAGCAGCTTGAACCAGTTGGTGTTTCCGCGCAGCAGGCCCAATTGCGCGAGCGCCTCCAGATCTTCCGGGCGGACAATGCTACCGCGGCGCAGTACTGTTTGCCCCGCCAGGAAATTCTGGTTTACTGACGGCGTGGCGTCCAGCGCCGCCTGACGAGCGAGTTTTGTGGCAGGTTCGTTGTAGAGCGAGTTGGGCACAATCCATTGCGCGGCGAGGGTCGCCGCAATTTGTCCTTCGGCAGGGCTCAGCAGCATGCTGGTGCGGTCTGCAGCTGCGCTGCGGGCGGCGGCCAGCGCATCGGCGCGGACCGGGTCGCGCATTGTGGTTTCGAGCACTCGCAGCGTGTCCGCTGCAACTGCTTGCCAGCGGGCTTCTGCAAACTCCAGGATTGTCTGCGCTGCGGCTGCGTCGAGGTTGGCCCCGGAGGTCAGCTGCAGGTTGGTAAGCTTCTGCGGTGCTTGCAAGCTGGTGTCTGAGCGCAGTGTTGTGATGGAAGCGAGTGCAGCCTGGGCGGCAGCTAGCTGGGTTCGGGCAATCCGCCCGTCGGGCGGGTCAAAGATCGGTGCCACGGCAGCGAGTGCGCTTTGCTGTTGTGCCGTGGTTTGGATGGTACTTATGTAAGCGATAGAGCGCGGGGCACTAATGTCCGCGGGAGCTACATCGCCAATGCCAAGGTCGAAAGTCGGTTGGGCTTCGCGGCCAAGGGGTGAAACCAAAATTGCCAGTGTCACGCTGGCGAAGAGGGCGGCGAGCAGGCCGTGGCGGGCAGCGGCCCAGAGTGGTGCCGGGCTTGTGGCGCGGCTGTGTGGGCGGGCTGGCGGAGGAATGTCCACAGAGCGGGTGGAGGTCAGGGCTGCGCTAGTGCGCAGGGTCGGTTACGGAAGTAGTTCCGAGACGATTCTACTGACTAGTTTGGCGTCTGCCCGCCCCTGAACCTGCGGCAGCAAAGCCTTCATCACCGCGCCCATTTGGCGCTTACCCGTCGCACCCGTAGTGGCAATCACAGCCGCGACCAGCGCCACAATTTGCTCCCGTTCTAGCTGGGTTGGTAGAAATTCCTGCAAAATTCCCATGCGGGCGTGCGCCTGCGCCAGAAGCAATGGCCGGTTAGCTTTTTCAGCATCCGCAGCGGTTTCCTGCAGGGCCTTGATTTCCTTTTGGAGGATCTGCAAAATGTCGCCTTCTGTGATTGTTGCGCGGGTGTCCACCTCAATTTGCTTGATTGCAGCTTGCACCAAGCGCAACGTTTGCTTTCGCTCTTCGTTTGCGGCGCGCAGGGCGGCCGTCACCGCGCTGTCAAGAGTCTCGCGAAGAGTAGTCATCAGTGCGCCTAAGAAATTGCCTTACCGTTGGATTTTAGCATACGGTCATACTAGAAAGGTGCTTGTTCGTTTTGGCGCTGGTATACTCCGAATCGACAATTTGGTTGGTTTGGAGAGTAACTTGTGCATATTGTTGCTTGTGTAAAGCAAACTCCGGATAGTGCCGCACTGATTACGGTCGCAGACGGGCGCGTGAATTGGGGCGATGCTGCGATGGTCGTCAATCCGTGGGATGAGTACGCCATCGAAGAGGCTATTCGCCTCAAGGAAAAGCACGGTGGGCGCGCCACGGCGCTTACGATGGGTCCGGAGCGGGCGCGGGATGCTTTAAAGAGTTGCATCGCGATGGGTTGTGATGGCGGCGTTTTGGTGGCAGATGCGGCGCTGGCGGGGTCTGACGCGCGAGCGACTGCCCGCGTGCTGGCTGCTGCCATCCAGAAGCTGGGCGATGTGGATGTTGTGATTTTTGGCAAGCAGGCAATTGATGGCGACTCCGGGATCGTTCCGCTTGCCGTGGCGCGTTTGCTTGGCTGGTCGCCGCTAAGCTATGTGCTGCAAATCGCTGCGCTGGATGCTGGCGCGCGCACGATTGAGGTGGCGCGCCTGTTAGAGGAAGGGCGCCAATTGTGCAGTGCACAGCTGCCGGTTGTGATAAGTGTTGTCAAAGACATCAATGAACCACGCTATCCAACTTTTGCAGGGATACGGCGGGCTGGGTCAGCGCAAATCCCCATTTGGAGCTTGAGCGACTTGGGCCTTGATGAGCAGCAGGTTGGAGCAGCTGCCGCTACTGTTGCTTGGCAAGCAGTGCGGGCACCCGCAGCACGTGCCGGCGCGGTAGAAATTTTGGCTGGTGAAAATTTGGCAAATACAGTGGCCCTACTTGCTGACCGGCTGCAGGCGGAGAAGGTGACGTGACGCAACCCGGTCTTTGGGTTTATATCGACCAGTTCCAAGGCGCGGCAATGTCTGCAAGCTGGGAGGCGCTTGGCGCAGCTTGCGAGCTGAGCACGCACCTGCAGACTGAAGTAGCGGCGCTTGTGTTTGGGAATAACGCTGAAGCCATTGCGCGCGAGGCGCTGGCGTGCGGGGCGAGTGCGGCGATCTGCTGCGATGACGCGACGCTGGCCGATTTTCGCGTTGAGGCATATGCGTCGTTGTTGGCATCACTCGTGGCCGCGCGGCAGCCGCGCGCGGTAATTGCGCCGGCAACCGCGCGCGCGCGTGAGCTGATTGCGACGGCTGCGGTCGAGGCCGGTACCACCGTGATGGCTGATGCCATCGGACTGGAAGTGCAGGGCGGTGTGGTCAATGTTACGCGGCCGGTGTATGCAGGCAAGTTGCTTTGCACGGCTAGTGGCGTTGGCTCGCAACCGTTGTTCATTACGCTGCGGCCGCGGGCATTTCCAAAGCCGGCAGTTCAGGTTGAGCAGCACCCGGATGCAATTGAGCATGTGCAGGCTGTTGTTGCTGAGGAGGCACTGCGCGTAAAGGTCACTGGTTACGACACAGTGGCGGGGCAGGTGAGCCTTACGGATGCCAGCATCATTGTTTCGGGTGGGCGCGGCGTGGGCGGTCCGGAGGGTTTTGTGCCCGTGCGCGAGCTGGCCACGGTTTTGGGCGGCGCAATGGGCGCATCGCGGGCCGCGGTTGATGCCGGCTGGGTGCCGTATTCACACCAGGTGGGTCAGACAGGAAAGACAGTGGCGCCGGATTTGTATGTTGCCTGCGGTATCTCGGGCGCAATCCAGCATCAGGCCGGGATGCGTACCGCAAAGGTTATTGTGGCGATTAATAAAGACCGCGAGGCGCCGATCTTTAGTTTGGCTAAGTATGGAGTGGTGGGCGATTTGTTCGAAGTGCTGCCGGCACTGAGCACTGAAATGCGGAAGCGGCTCGGTCGCTAACAGCCTGACCGCTAACCTAAAAGAGCCGCGAACTTTTGCGGCTCTTTTGTTTTACGCAGTTCGCTGGCGGCTAAACGCCAGCAGGCACCGGCATTGTGCTTGCGCCCGCAGCCGGCCGGGTGTTGGGCGTCTCTGCGGGCGGCGCAACCGGTGGTACTTCGGGCGGCTTCACTTCCACCACCCGTACCGGAATCGGCTCGCCTTTCCAGAGTGCTTCAAACTGGTCCATATCGAGCGTCTCGTTCTCGAGCAGGTAGTTGGCGGTTTCGTCCAGCTTCGCGCGCCACTTTTCCACAATTGCTTTGGCAGTTTCGTGCGCCTCAGTTACAAGGCGCCGGACTTCCGCATCAATTTCGTGCGCCACGTTCTCAGAGAAATCGCGCTGCTCGCTTATCTCACGCCCCAAAAATACCAGCTCGTCCTTGCGACCGTAAGCTATTGGGCCCAGTTTTTCGCTCATGCCCCAGCGCATTACCATGCGGCGCGCAATGCTGGTTACCTGCTCCAGGTCATTTGACGCGCCAGTCGTGATCTCATCTTCGGAGTAGATCAGTTCCTCGGCAGCCCGGCCGCCGAGCGCCGAAGCCAGTTTGGTTTTTAGCCACGCACGCGATGCGAGGCGTTGATCCTCATCCTCGGTCAAGTACCATGTGAGACCCCCCGCCAAGCCGCGCGGGATGATGGTGATCTTTCGCACCGGATCGCCGTGCGGCAGTGCCTGGGACACAATCGCATGGCCGGCCTCATGGTAAGCGGTTACTTTGCGTTCGCGCGGGCTGATGATGCGGCTCTTGCGCTCTGGTCCGAGCACAACGCGCTCAATCGCTTCGTCGAAATCCGCCATGGTGACGGACTTTTGCGCTTTGCGTGCTGCCAGAATGGCGGCTTCGTTCACAGTGTTTTCAATATCTGCGCCCACGAGTCCCGGTGTAGCTTTGGCGAGCATGGGCAGATTTACGTCCGGCGCAAGCGGCTTACCCTTCACGTGCACTTTGTAAATTGCCTCACGGCCCTTGATGTCTGGGCGGTCAATCACCACGCGGCGGTCAAAGCGGCCGGGTCGCAGTAAAGCTGGATCCAGAATGTCAGGGCGGTTGGTGGCCGCAATCACAATTACATGCGTATCAGTGTCAAACCCGTCCATCTCCACCAGAATTTGGTTTAGTGTCTGCTCGCGCTCGTCGTGGCTTCCGCCAAGTCCCGCGCCACGCTGGCGCCCTACGGCATCAATCTCGTCAACAAAGATGATGCACGGACTTTGACGTTTGGCTTGCTCAAACAAATCGCGTACACGGCTTGCGCCGACGCCCACAAACATTTCCACAAACTCTGAGCCGGAGATTGAGTAGAACGGCACCCCAGCTTCGCCGGCGCAGGCTTTTGCAAGCAGTGTCTTGCCGGTACCTGGAGGACCTACAAGCAGAACGCCCTTGGGAATTCTGGCACCGAGCCCAACAAACTTTTCAGGTTCTTTGAGAAATTCCACCACCTCTTGCAATTCTGCTTTTGATTCGTCTACGCCTGCCACGTCATCAAAAGTGATGTTAGGCTGGTCGCTGTTGAAGACGCGGGCGCGGCTTCTGCCAAATTGCATGGCCTGATTATTTGTGCCCTGCGCTTGGCGCATCATGAAGTAGATGAACCCAATAACAAAGACAGCGGGCAGGCTATAGCTGAGGAGGGCCATTATGTGGCCCCAGTCGCTGGGGCGCTGCACATCCCACTTGATGCGCGCAAGGCTTTCCAGGGGAACGCCTAGAGATACCAACTGCTCAGCGGCCGTCGACTTGCCTTCTACTCGTGCCACAGCAATGCTAGGCGCTGAAGACGCTACGAAGTAAACCGTCAGGTTTTCCTCAGCTACCGCAATTTTCTCCACCTCATTGCGGATAATTGCGTCGCGTATTTCGCCCAGCGAAAGTACTTCTTTAGCGGGCGTCTGAGCACGAACCGAGTAGAGAATGGCCGCGAGCGCCAAGAAGATCAATCCGTAAACGAATGCGTTGCGAATTTTAGGGTTATTCAACATTTGGCTCCATTTTGCGTAATCCAGCTTCGTTTTTGCGCAATTTCCTAGGGAGTATACCAGCGCGGTCAAATTTGGCAGTTAGATTATCGTTAGAGAATCGGCATGGCTCGGCAGGTTGGTGCGTGGACGCGGTGCTATACTGAGCGCGTCAAGCGGAGGATCTGGCCTGTGGTTTTTTACGTAAATCTCATACAAATTGTGGTTTCGATTGCGCTGATTGCCGCGATTGTGCTTCAGAGCAAAGGCGCTGGTTTGGGCGGAATTAGCGGCAGCAGTGAGGGCGGCGTATTTCGTGCGCGACGCGGTGTTGAGAAGTTGCTCTTTAACTTTACGGTCGTTCTGTCGTTCTTGTTCTTTGCCGCCGCCATTGTAAACGTTGTGATAAGCGGCTAAGCCGCAGCGCTGGCCCTCGTTTGGGGTGCGCCAGCCGTCCCCGTAGGTGTTTCACCTGACCCCGCAATGCGCGTAATCGGTTGGCAGTTGCTAATTGCCACCGCCGGCTTGGCTGTGGTGGGCGCATTGTTATTTGCGCAATCGTCCGGTTTAGAAGTTACTTATTCACCGGCTACTGGCGGCGTGTACGTTGAGGCGGTGGTTGGGCAACCCACGTTCTTGAATCCGTTGCTGCGGTCGCAAACTCCCCCCGATCGCGATCTTGCGGCACTTACTCAGGCGGGTCTAATGCGGTTGGACGCAAGCGGGCTGCCGGTTCCCGATCTGGCAGCGAGTTGGGCAGTGAGCGCCGATGGCCTGTCATACACATTTGTGTTGCGGCAAGGCCTGCGATGGTCGGACGGGCTCCCTCTCACATTGGATGATGTTCTGTTCTCCGTTGAGCTTTTGCAGTCGCCGGACTTTCCTGGTGATCCGGATCTGTCGGTGTTGTGGGGCCAGGTGGTGGTTGCCAAGCTCAATGCAAATACGCTGAAGCTCACGCTACCGGAAGCGAATGCACCGTTTTTGGAGCAACTTGTTTTTTATGTGCAACCGGCGCATGTGTTTGCGCCCGCGGTTGCCAGTGAGTTGGGGCGCAATCCGGCAAACGTGCGGCTGGTTGGTGCCGGCCCATTTATGCTGAAGGAGTTGATTTCGAATTCTGATGGCACGTTGCAGGAGGCGGTGCTCACACCAAATCCTAATCACTATGGTCCGTTGCCGATGTTGGAAAGCGTACGCATGCGCTTTGTCCCGGATGAAAGTGCGGCGCTGAGTGCGCTCCGGGATGGTGCGGTGATGGGCGTCGGCGGTGCCCCGTCCGACGCGGTAGCAGCGATGCTGGCGGATCCAAAAATTCAACTTTATTCCGCCCCCGTCCCAAAGTTCGGTGTAATCTATTTAAACCAGCGCAACGCGGCGGTGGATTTCTTCGGGGAGAAGAAAGTCAGGCAGGCTTTGCTGCTGGGTTTGAACCGGCAGGGGTTTGTGGATCAAACTTTGCAAGGGCAGGGAATTGTGGCGCGTGGACCGGTGTCCGAGGGTACGTGGGCTCACAAGCCAGACATGCAGACGGTAGCATTTGAGCCAAAGCGGGCTGCGGAGTTGTTGGCGGTGGCTAATTGGCAGTTGCCCGTGGAGGCGCTGGCAGGAACCGATGGCTACACGCGCGAAAAGCAATCGAAGCGCTTGGCGTTTACGCTTACAGCCGCGGACGATGAGCTTGGCCGGACGCTGGGCAAGTTTGCCGTGGACAGTTGGAAGGAACTGGGAGTGCAAGCTACTTTGCAGCTGGTACCGGCTGCTGACCTCTACGGCAGCGTGCTGCCAGGGAGGCAGTTTGAGGCGGTGCTGGCAATGGTCAGCCTCGAAAGCAGTGCTGATCCGGACCCATACTTATTCTGGCATCAAACAGAAATTGATACTGGCTTGAACTACAGCGGGTATGAGAACCGCGCCATCAGTGAGCTGCTCGAACGTGCCCGGGTCAGCCCTTCAATTGCGGTGCGGGCCCGGCTCTACGATAGTTTTCAAGCGCGCTTTGCGGACGAAACGCCGGCATTGATCTTGTATCAACCGGTGTACTCCTATGCCGTTAGCCGGCAGGTGCGCGGGGTTCAAATTGACGTGTTGCTTGAGCCGAGTGACCGCTTTCAGTCTGTTAGTGATTGGTATATGGTGACGCGGCGCACTATCCGGCGCATCGCGAAGGTTCCGTAACCTTTGGCGGGTAGCTGCTCCGCGGGTGGGCGGCTGCCAGCCTGCAGCTAAGGCTCGTAAAGCGTGGCGTAGACTGCTCTATATTCGCTGATGCGCCGAATGTAGCGCTGCGTCTCGCTTGCCGTAGTTAATTCCAGAAAGAGGTCAGGGTCGTCGCCTGCCAGCTCCAGCCAGCGCCGGGTGTTGCCGGGGCCGGCGTTGTAAGCGGCCAGCATTGCGTACGGGTTGCCGTCAAAATTGCGTCGTTGTTCCGCAAGATAAAACGCCCCGAAGGGAATACTGATGATCGGGCGGCTAAGGTCGCTCTCTGTGTAACCCGGCCAAGCGAGCTTGCTTGCAATCCAATCTCCAGTTGCAGGAATGATCTGCATGAGGCCTCGCGCAGAGGCGGAAGATGTGGCGGTAGTTGAAAATAGGCTTTCCTGGCGGATTAGCGCTGCCAGGAGCAGCGGGTCAAGATTTTCTTTGGCCGCAGCACTTGCGATTAGATCTTCGTAGTACGGGCCAAAGCGCAGCAATGTGAGAAAGCGCGGCGCATCCAGCGGAGTTTGCTCGAAGCCAAGCGCGTCGACGCAGTCGCGCGCTGCATAGATGCTGCCGTAAAAGTATCCCAATTCGCGAAAAGCCAAAGCAAGCTGGTAGGCAGCCAGCGCGTTCGTGCGGACGGCCATTCGCAGGCTGACTAATTCTGTCCGTGCTTCGTCTTCCCAGCCAAGGTGCCAAAGTGCCGATCCGCGCAGCCAGCGGCCATCTGAGCGCAGCGGTTCTGCGAGTTCACGCAGACCGGCAGTGGTGGACAAGCTCAGTTTTGCAGAGAGCCATTGCTCAAAATCGTTCTGGGCGGAGTCGTTGTCCGTGCGGAGTTCGGGAGTACCGGACTTTAGAAGAGGTGCGATGCCAGCCTGCAATTGTTTGGCGCGAAGTCCGTAGTAATTGCTCGGGTCCGCTAACACAGCGGCGGCATAGTTAGTTGATGCAATTTCTGCTTGGCCCAGTTTTGCCGATGTTTTCCCTTCCCATAATTTGGCTGCCGCAATCTGTTCGGGGGTTGCGGAGGTGGCTGCAGCTGCTGCTGCGAATGCAGTTTGGGCTGCTACTAGTTCATCAATGCGGTGGAGCATGATGCCAGCCTGAAAGCTGGCCGGGCTTGCAGTCGGCAGGTCCGGGTACTGGGCCTTGGAGCGCAACCAGATATCTGCGGCTTGGCGGAGGTTGCCAGCACTGGCACTGGCGCGAGCAGCGCTGGCAAGCGCTGCCGCCCCATCAGCAGGAGCGGGGCCGGTTTCAACAAAATCCAAATAGGTCTGGACAGCAGCTAGAGGGTCGTCACGATCCCGTTGTTGAATGAGTGCAAGCTCGAGCCATGCCTTTGTGCGCTCAGCGGTTGGTGAAACGGCGGCAATCAAGCCGCGCAAAATTGTCTCGGCATCATCTGGCCGGTCGAGCTGCGCGTACGAGCGCGCGAGCAGGTACGCGGCCTCGGCTATTGGTTGCGGTGTGGCCCGAATATAGTTTTCCAGCGCATCCGCGGCCGGTTGGTATTGCCCGTTGAAGTAATCAACGCGCCCGCGCTGCAAATCATCTACTTTTGCGCCACTATCGAGGAGTGCAACCAATGCAAGGTAAGCTGATGCTGTTTCGGGGTAATTGTCAATCGCGTGCTGATAGAACGATCGAGCCTTTTCAGTGGATCCTGTTGCTCCGAATAACTGGCCGCGCAATAAGTCTATCTTTGCCCGCGTGAAGTCGCTTGCGGCTGCTTTGTCGGCGAGGTCATAAATTGCTGCTGCGTCGTCGGGGCGACCCGATGCAAACAGCGCACCGGCGCGGGCGATCAACAGGCCGTCTACGGGTCCAGCTCGGTCTGCGAGGATAGCGCGGCCGTATGCGTCGGCAGCGCCGGCTTGATCGTCGGCAGCCGCGCGCATATCGGCTATCCGTTCCCAGACATATGAGGCCAGCACTGCCGGTTCCGATTCAAGGTACTTGAGGTAGTAAACTGCCGCGTTGGCTGAATCTCCAAGCGCAGCGTATGCATTCCCGATTTGTAACTCGCGGCTTGCGGTCTGAGCGGCAGCCGGGGCTTCAGATCTGATTTGCAGTAGCAACTCGAGAGCGGCTTGGTGCTGGCCCATGTTTGAAAGTGCACGGGCATGCAGAGATTGTGCCCAAGCTTGGTCGGGGTTTAAATCTGCTCGCAGCGTGGGGCTGCCTAAAGTGGAAATGGCCTGCAGCCAGTCACCGTTGCGCAGTTGGCGCGCACCTTCAGCAACTTGCTGTGAAAGTATGGTGGCTGCGTCCGCAGGTTTTGATGCGTCGTGTGTTTCTGGTGTTACAGTCGGTATCTGGGTGGCTGTTTCGTAGATTACCGCTGGTGGACGCAGAATTTCAGGTGCAGCCGTGGGCATGGTTGCAGTAAATTGCGCGCATGCACTCGTAATTGCGAGCAGCACGCACGCAAGGAATTGTCTGGGGCGCATTATTTTCATGATAACATCCAACTCGTTGATGTTGGCAATTAGTTGTACTTATTTTGGGACTGTCAACGGCTCAGTAGCGTGTGCGGTAACAATACTAGGAAGTGCTATGGCTGCCGGAATTTTCAGGAAGGTTTATTTGTCACTTAGGTCAGTGGGGCCCGGTGTGGAGAGTCTGGTAACTGAATGAACCCTGTGACTGGAACTAGCAGTGATGTGCCTGTGATTTTGCTCGTGGGCGGGTTGGGAACTCGGATGGGGGCTGATGCAGGCGAGCTGCCGAAACACCTCGTGCCCGTGGGCGGGCGGCCCATACTCTGGCATGTGATGCGTTTGTATTCGCACTTTGGCTTCAACGAGTTTGTGTTTCCATTGGGTGCAAGGGGAGAAAGCTTCCGGCGTTACTTTATTGAATTTCGATCGCTTAACTTCCCGTTGCAGGTAAAGCTTGGTGCTGAGTACTCCAGCTCATCCGAAGCTGTCGGGCAAGAAACCAAGTGGAAGGTCAATCTATTTGACGCCGGCTTGGCGACCAACAAGGGCGCGCGCGTGCGGCAGGCTGCCCAACGCGGCGCGGCAGAGCGTTTTATGGTTACCTATGGCGATGGGATTGGGGATGTTGATATCGGGGGGCTGCTTGCGTTTCATCGGAAGCACGGACGCCTTGCTACGGTGACTGGTTACCAGCCACTGTCGCAGTACGGGATGCTGGACGTAAACAGCGAGGGTCTGGTGCAGGAAATGCGCGAGAAGCCGCGACTTCCGCAGTGGATCAATGCCGGATTTATGGTGTTCGAGAGCGCGGCACTTGGTTACTTCGGTTCTGATAGTGCAGTGGATTTGGAGAAGGATGTTCTGCCGCGCCTGGTGGCAGACGGTCAACTTATGATGTACCGGCACACCGGTTTCTGGGCGTCAATGGATACGTTTAAGGATGCGCAAGTGCTCAGCGATGCGTGGGAAGCTGGCGCGCCATGGAAACTATGGGCGGATTGAAATCAGATTGTTATGAGTGACGAGATGTGGCGCCAGCGGCGCGTATTGGTGACTGGCTGCACCGGGGTGCTTGGCTCGTGGCTTGTGTTGCGCCTCCTGGAATTGGGGGCAGATGTGGTGGGCCTTGTTCGGGACTGGGTTCCGCACAGCCAGCTTGTTCTGTCTGGCGCCGTCAATCGGATTGTGACTGTTCGTGGCGATGTCACTGACCCGGCGCTAACCGAACGCATTTTCAGTGAGTATGAGATCCAGACTTGCTTCCACCTTGCCGCGCAAACCACCGTGGGGATTGCGAATGAGGTGCCTGTGCCTACCTTTGAAACTAATATCCGTGGAACCTGGCTAATGCTTGAGGGAGCGCGGCGCTGGCCGGGCCTCAAGCAGATATTGGTTGCGTCTAGCGACAAAGCATACGGCGAGCACGAGCAGCTGCCATACACGGAGCAGGCGGCGCTGCAGGGCGCGCATCCGTATGATGTTTCAAAAACTTGTGCGGATGTGTTGACGCGGGCATACGCCCATACTTATGGCATGGGGGCAGCGGTCACCCGCTGCGCAAATATGTTTGCTGGTGGCGACTTGAATTGGAATCGAGTTGTGCCGGGCACCATGCGCAGCTTGTTGCAGGGCAAGCGGCCGGTGGTGCGGTCAGATGGTTCAATGCGCCGGGACTATTTGTATGTAAAGGATGTGGTATCCGCTTATATTACGCTGGCTGAGGCGATGGAAGAAAAGCCGGGGGTACATAACGGCATGGCCTACAACTTTGGGCAGGGGCAGCCGATTTCAGTGCTGGATTTGATCGGATTGATGACTGAGCTCTCTTCTCACCCTAATCTTAAACCAGTCGTTGAAAACATTGCCACGAACGAGATCCAAGACCAGTATCTTTCCAGTGAGCTTGCGATTGAGCGGCTTGGGTGGCGGCCAAAGTACTCGTTGCGAGAGGGCCTCACTGAAACTATGGCGTGGTACCAGGCCTACCTTGCGTCCCCTCATGCGAAGGCTAGGTAGCGGGTACTAAGAACTGTTCCGGTGCGCTAGCTTATATGATTTGCAAATCTAATTGCAGGTTTTCCTGCGGTGTGAATGGCATAGTGTTTGCGTGGTATCGGTTACGGTCCTTTATTCAATGAGCGACAGTCAAGGTGACCTACGGGCTAAAGTGCGTGAGTCGGTCGTGAACTATTATCAAGTGGCCCACAGTGATCGGCGGTTTGTGCGTGGGAAGACGCGTGTGCAGTATGCAGGGCGGGTGTATGACGAGCAAGAGATGGTGGGCATGGTCGATGCTGTGCTGGACTTCTGGCTTACGGCTGGTCCGCGCACGCAGGTGTTTGAGCGGGTGCTGGCTGACTTCATCGGTACCCGTGAGGTAATTCCGGTTAATTCAGGGTCCTCCGCAAACTTGGTTGCTGTGACTACGCTGTGCTCGAAGCAGCTGCGGGGGCGGCGGCTGGAGCCCGGCGACGAAGTGATTGTGCCGGCGACATCATTTCCGACAACGGTTGCGCCCATTGTTCAGAATCGGCTGCTGCCGGTATTGGTGGATTGTTGCCTAGGCGACTACAACATTGACCCGGCGGCGATTGAGGCCGCGATATCGCCACGCACCCGTGCCCTCATGTTTGCGCACACGCTCGGCAACCCGGCAGATATGTCTCGAATAATGCCGCTGGTAAAGAAGCACAATTTGCTTTTGATTGAGGATACTGCGGATGCCCTCGGGTCCAAGTTTGATGGCCAGATGCTGGGGACATTCGGTCAAATCGCGACGCTTAGTTTCTATCCAGCGCACCACATCACGATGGGGGAAGGTGGTGCGGTTTACACAACCAGCCGGCGCCTCGCAAAGATTGCGCGCACCGTGCGGGATTGGGGCCGAGATTGCTGGTGCGGGTATGACAATCCAACTGATGGCAAGTGCGGCATCCGGTTTGACCGTGAGATTGATGGTGTCGAGGGGCATTACGACCATCGTTACTATTACACTGAGATTGGGTACAACTTGAAAATCACCGATCCACAAGCCGCAATGGGCTTGGCTCAGCTTGCCAAACTGCCGGGCTTTGTTGCTGCGCGCAAGCGCAATTTCAAGTTTCTGTATGAAGCGCTTGGGCGCTACTCTGAGTTTCTTGTGATGCCCGAATGGCACCCATTGGCTGACCCGTCGTGGTTTGCATTCCCGTTAAGTGTGCGGCCGGGAGCACCCTTTGCGCGGCGTGAAATCACTCGTTTTCTCGAATATCGCGGGGTCGAGACGCGCCTGCTCTTTGCCGGCAATGTTTTGCGCCAGCCGGGCTACAAGGATATTGAGTGCCGGGTAGTCGGGGACCTTGCCCAATCTGATTTGGTGATGGCCCAAACGTTTTTTGTGGGTGTATACCCCGGGCTTGACCAGCCGCGCCTCGATTACATCGTAGAGATGTTCGGCGAGTTTTTCGCCAGCCTGTAGCTGCGGCTCGCCGGCAGGGTTCTCGGTTCGTGTGGTTTAGCGCGTGAAGCTGTCTGTCATCGTGTGCGTCTTTAATGAGCGCCAAACTATTCTCGAGCTGTTGGAGAGGGTACAACAGGCTGAGCTCGGTGCCGGATGGGAGCGCGAAGTGATTGTGGTTGACAATCATTCCACCGATGGGACGCGTGAACTGCTCCAACAGTACACAGGTACGCTGCGGTCCAACTTTACTGTCGTGCTCCAGACTGAAAATCGAGGCAAGGGTAATTCAGTGCGGACGGCTATTCCGCTGTGCAGTGGCGACTTTTGTATTACGCAGGACGCTGATTTGGAGTATCACCCGCGGCACTTTAGCCGGATGCTTGGCTACGCAATGGAGCATGATCTCGATGTTGTATATGGATCTCGGGTGCTCGGTGGCAAACGTTATCATAGTTACGCAATTAATTACTGGGCTGTGAGGCTGTTGACTGCCCTTACAAATGTTTTGTTCGGCGTAAGCTATACCGATGTTGCTACAAACTATAAGCTGGTGCGCACAAGCGTGCTTAAGGCGCTGCGCCTTACTTGTTCGGGATTTGATCTGGATTTTGAATTGAGCAACAAATTGGCGCTTGCGACTCGGAAAATTGGCGAGGTGCCGATCGATTTTGAGCCGCGCACATATGCGCAGGGCAAGAAGATCCGTGCGCGCGACGGAATGCGTGCGTTCCTTGTAATTCTGCGGGACCGGTTTGTGCCAGGGGCTTGGCATTAGGCGGTGAAACTGTCTATCATCGTGTGCGCGTTCAATGAGCGCGACACTATCGAGCAATGCCTTAGGCAGATCTTAGCGGCCGATCTGGGCGGCGACTGGGAGCGGGAGCTCATAGTGCTGGACAACTGCTCAACTGATGGAACCCGCGAGATCCTGCAGGCGTCTACCTGGCCAAATACAAGGGTAGTGTTGAACGATCGCAATCTCGGCAAGGGCGGATCGATCCGGTTGGGTTTTGAACTGGCGGCTGGTGAATACTCCGTCATCCAGGATGCCGATCTGGAATACCCGCCGGCACAGCTGCGGCGGTTGTTGGAGGCGGTGGAGGTGCAGGGCGCTGATGCAGTGCTCGGGTCGCGGGTCATTGGCGGTGCGCCCCGCTACCACTACTTGCATGCCTTTCTTGGAATTCAGTTGCTATCCGGTCTGACCAATCTTTTGTTTGGCAGCAAGCTGACGGATGTTGGCACGGCGATCAAGCTGGTGCGAAGTGATATCGCCAAGGCGCTCAATCTCGTGGGTAATGGCTTTGACTTGGATTTCGAACTTGTGAATAAGATACTATTGGCGGGCTTTGCGGTGCATGAGGTGCCGCTCGATTATTTTCCGCGCACATATGCGCAGGGAAAAAAGATTACGGTGCGGGATGGCTTCAAAGCAATGTTGGTGATTTTCAGGGACTGGCTTGGGCTTTCGCCGGTGCTGCGGTCTGACGCTGTACCGCTATGGCGGACTGTAGAGTAGGGGGGGTATGCGGATTGCATTCTCGGGTTCGATCGCATTTGACTATTTGATGACTTTCCCGGGAAGTTTCAAAGATCATATTCTTCCCAACATGCTTGAGCGGTTGAGCTTGAGTTTTCTGGTGGATAAGATGGACCGGCGCCCCGGCGGTATTGCGCCAAACATTGCTTACAACCACGCGCTGCTGGGCGGGGATGCAACAGTTGTGGGCACGGTGGGGGTTGATTTTTCCGGCTACCGCGAGAGCTTGCTGGCGGCGGGGGTGAAGCTGGATGGGGTGCGTGAGGTGGAGGGATTGTTCACGGCTTCTTTTTTTGTGACTACCGATGAGGACCATGCGCAGATTGCATCGTTTTACTCTGGTGCGATGGCGCGCTCGAGTGAAGTGCGGTTGGCGGAGCTGAAGCCGCCACCGGACTTGGTTGTGATTTCTCCTGATGATCCCACCACGATGCGGGAGCGGGTACTTGAGTGTGGAAAGGCGCGTTTACGGTACTTGTATGACCCCGGGCAGCAAATTGTGCGGTTGGACAATGAGGATCTTCGCAATGGGATTTCCGGCGCTCACATGTTGTTTGTGAATGATTATGAGTTTGGACTGCTGGTCCAGAAACTGGGTACCAGCGTTGAGCAGATTGTGGGGCGGGGAACAATTTTGGTGGTCACTAAGGGAGCAGCTGGCTCAGTGACTTACGCCGAGGGCTTGGAGCATCTAGTACCTGCATATCCAGCAGCGGTGGAAGCCGATCCAACGGGTGTTGGGGATGCATTTCGGGGCGGCTGGCTGCGCGGGGTGGCCGCCGGTCTGTCGTGGGATTTGTGCGCGCGGGTGGGTGCGCTTGCCGCAACCTACTGCTTGGAGCACGTGGGGCCGCAGGGACACCTTTATTCAATTGCGGAGTTTGTGGAGCGGTTTCGCAAACTGCATGACGACCGGGGAGCGCTAAACGTTTTGTTGCGCTCGTGACCCAAAGTTCGTTCTGAAATAGTACAATATAGCGTGCGGGCGCCCCAAGAAGGCAGCCCGTTTTCTTTGTGCCTTAGAGTTTGGAGCGGTCCAAGCGGGGCGGAGCAGTGCAGGTTCAATGGAATATCGGCTGGCGGTGGTGGTCCATTGGATTCAATGATAGGTACTGATAGGGAGTAAATTGATGCGCGAATTTGAGATTAAGAATGCGGATTTAGCTCAGGGTGGGCGGCACCGAATTGACTGGGCTGAGTTGGAGATGCCGGTCTTGCGGCGGGTTATGACCCGCTTTGCCAAGGAGCGGCCGCTTGCGGGCCTGCGTGTTTCGGCGTGCCTGCACGTGACTGCAGAGACTGCTAACCTGATGCGTACGCTGCAAGCCGGCGGGGCCGATGTTGTAATCTGCGCATCTAACCCGCTCTCCACCCAAGATGACGTTGCGGCTTCGCTGGTGGTGCATGATGAGATTCCGGTTTACGCGGTCAAGGGCGAGGACAACGCGACGTACTACAAGCATCTTACCGC